>Ga0182027_10001321_pt1 | contig 41730 bp, 17 predicted proteins | sample 712E1DmetaG_FD_121300 | JGI IMG/M metagenome (GOLD analysis project Ga0182027, IMG submission 121300) | Permafrost microbial communities from Stordalen Mire, Sweden - 712E1D metaG (Illumina Assembly) | ecosystem: Environmental > Terrestrial > Soil > Wetlands > Permafrost | place: Sweden...
GGGTTCATTCACCGTGGAGAAATCGAAGTTCGCATAGTGGTAGCGCAGCCACGGCGTGGGCGCAGTGATCGGTCCCTCGAAGACCTGCTTATAGGAGCCGTCCGCGTCCAGGCGAACCACCTTTGCCGTCTTCGGCGCATCGTAATTCGGATCGAGCTCGATCACAGCAACCTTCGGGAAATTGGGAGGATAGCCGGCCTGGCTGTGCGCGATCATGGGTGGCCGCGTCCAATTCGGGATAAGGTCCGGGTGGATGTGCCAGACGATTGCACCCTCGGTTTTGCCCGATGGAATCAAGGTACGGAGCACGAGCCAGCCATTCTGGGCGCGATTGCGTCCGTCATAGAGCGAGACGGGCGCGGTTTCGGAGCTGACATTGACGCGGTAGAGCGGATCTTCCGCCGCCAGCGTGATGCTGTTTCCGGTGACCACCGGAAGCGGCTGCGTGTAGCCCTTGTCCTTGTCCCATTCATCCTGGTAGGGCAGCTTCTTCGGATCGTCGGCAGGTGGCAGCACCTGCTTCATTGGGTCCTGGGGGCTGCGCGGGATCATGCCGTACTGGTTGCCGTCTACCGCATAGCTTTTTCCCACATAAATGGACGGCAGGAACTCCAGATTGAAGCCCGCGCGGCCGGCCAGCTTCTCCGGCAGCGGCTTATCAAGGTTGACACTTACTCGCACGCCACCCGGTTCAGCGGCCACCTCCAGGGTGTAGTCCATCTGGTAGGCGGGGAAGGTGAGGTCGGCCGTCAGGCGGTTGTGCTCCTTGTCGGCCTTGCGGCCCTTGAGCTTGGCCACCAGGTCCCATTGCTCGGGAGTGGGCATCAGGCGTACATCGCCGTTGGTGGCGATGCGCTGGCCGTGGAGAATCATCTCCATCGCGGCATGCTTTTCATCAACAAAGACCGGGTGATAGGTGCTTTGATAGAGAATTACGCTGAAGCCATGCGTGTCCAGGTAGCCGCTATCGTTTACCTTCATCTGGAGATCGGCGCCGATGGCAGGAACGGAAACAAGCAGGCCTGCGAGTAGGATTGCATGAGATCGAGCCAACAAAGAACGAACGAACTCAGGAGTCATGATAGGTTCCATTTCTGCATTTCAGCGTAGTATTCAAAAAGCTCTCAAAACAAGATGGCAGTCGGCTGTCGTCACTGCCTCAATTCCGTATTTGACCCACTTCCGTGATCTACCTGACGGGGCAGCGGGCTACTCATCTTCGCCTGCAGCGGTATGTTGCCACAACTTCGCTGCGCCACCCGTCTGGACGCCGACCGGATTGATTGTACAATCCTGCGTGACCTGTTGGGCAATATGCTCAGCGTGAATCAGCCGGGCTGGGGCGGACGTTCCAGTACGACATCCTCTCACGTCTAACCTATGCGCTGAATCCCGAGGCAGGAACGGAGATCTACACCTATTCATACTCATCGAGCGCCTGTTCCCCAAGCGCCGGTGTCCCCTGCCAACAGACCGACGCCCGTCGGCGTTTCTGCGCAGAGACGTTTGCCGTCGAAACCGCGCATCTGTGGACGAAGGATACGAATAGCGTGAACTGCGGTATTCTGGCTTGGACAGGATCACTTTGCCCGTCAGCCTACGGAGATTGCGATGGGGAATTATGTTCTGCACATCAACGGCACACAACTTCGTGTCAGTGCGCCCCCTGACGAGACTCTGCTCTCGGTCATGCGCAATAGGCTAAATCTGACCGGAACCAAATACGGATGCGGCGAGGGCCAATGCGGAGCCTGCACCGTTCTGCTCGACGGCCGAGCTACCCGATCCTGCATGGTTTCAGTGGCTCAAGCAGCCAACACGAAGATCGTGACCATAGAGGGCCTGGAGCAGAATGGCAAGCTCAGCCCCGTTCAGCAGGCATTTCTTGACGAGGGAGCTTTTCAGTGCGGCTACTGCACCTCAGGCATGATTCTCCGCGCCACTTCACTCCTGCGTGAGTTGCACAACCCAAGCGAAGAACAGATTGTGGAGGCGATGGATGGGAATGTCTGCCGGTGCGGCACCTATCCGCGCATACTCGAAGCGGTGAAGCGCGCTCAACGGCTGCAAGCCCAAGGAGCCAAACGATGAACTCCCAGGATCGGCCCATGCTTGAGCTTGCCGACGGCGCCTCCCATGACCAGCCGTACGGACTGCAACTGGACCGGCGCAACTTCCTGAAGGTCCTGGGAGGGGGGCTGCTGGTGTGTCTGACTCCAACCTCCGCGTGGACGCAGGAGTCGGGACGAAGCTTCGGTGGTCATGAGCTTCCAAAAGATGTAGGCGCATGGCTGCATATTGCCGCCGACGGCCAGGTAAAGGTGTTTACCGGAAAAGTGGAGGTTGGGCAAAACATCCGCACCTCGCTCGCTCAACTGGTTGCCGAGGAACTGCGGGTTCCATTCGATGCGATCACGATGGTCATGGGCGATACCGACCTCGTGCCCTGGGATATGGGCACCTTTGGGAGCCGGTCCACACCGACCATGGGACCGCAACTACGCACCATGGCCGCAGCCGCGAGAGAGATGTTGCTGGAGATGGCGGGTCAACGCTGGCATGTGGAGCCGGCATCCTTGACGGCCGCCGACAGCAGAGTGAGCGATCCCAACACTTCGCGGACGTTTACCTACGGCGAGCTCACGCGCGGCGAGAAGCTGGTGAAGATCGTCTCTGCCAAGGAGAGCCTGACGCCTGCCGCCGAATGGAAGACTGCCGGAACCGCCGTTCACAAAGCCGAAGGCCGGGAGTTTGTTACCGGAAAACACAAGTATCCCTCCGACATTGCGCGGCCGGAGATGCTGTTTGGCGCGGTGCTCAGGCCGGATGGCTTCAACGCGACACTTGAATCGGTTGATACCAGTGCCGCGGAGAAGCTGCCCGGCGTCAAAGTGGTGCGCGACGGCGAGTTCACAGGGGTGGCTGCTCCCGATGCCATCACGGCGCAAGATGCGCTGTCGGCAATCCAGGCAAAATGGAAGGTTCCCGAACAGCCCTCAAACAAGGGGCTCTTCGAGTATATGAAGAGCAATCCCGAGACCGGCCGTGACCAAGGCCTGCAACACGTGGCCGGCTCAGTGGCGCAGGCCATGGAGGGCGCCGACCTGAAATTGGAAGAGCAGTATACCGTCGCGTATATCGCGCACGCGCCGCTTGAGCCACGCGCCGCCGTGGCCGAGTGGGAGGGCGACAAATTGACCGTGTGGACAGGGACACAGCGCCCCTTTGGCGTTCGCGACGAACTAGCGCAGGCGTTTCACATTGCTCCCGAGCAGGTGCGCGTGATCCAACCCGATATGGGCAGCGGTTACGGCGGCAAACACACAGGCGAGACAGCCATAGAAGCCGCTCGCCTGGCCAGGGCGGCCAGCAAACCCGTGAAGGTGGTCTGGACGCGCCAGGAAGAATTCACCTGGGCCTACTTTCGCCCCGCCGGTCTAATTGAAATCCGCGCGGGCGCGCAACGTGACGGCAAGCTGATTGCCTGGGAACATCACAATTACAATTCCGGCCCGTCCGCCATTACCACACCGTACGCCGTTCCAAACCAGCTCATCCAGTACCATGCGGCCAAGTCTCCTCTGCGTCAGGGCTCCTATCGCGGCCTGGCCTCCACCGCCAACAACTTTGCCCGAGAGTCGCACATGGACGGCATGGCCCATGCGGTGGGAATGGACCCGCTGGAGTTACGCTTGAAGAACCTGGACGACGCCAGGCTGCGCGCCGTTTTTGAAGCGGCTGCCGAAAAATTCGGCTGGGGCCGCGTGAAATCCACCCCCGAGCACGGATTCGGCATCGCGGGCGGAACTGAAAAGGGAGGCTATGTGGCCACCTGCGCCGAGGTGGAGATCGAACCCGCCGGTAAAAAGGTGCGCATTCGCCGGATCGTGCAAGCCTGGGAGTCCGGTGCGGTGGTGAATCCTGACGGACTGCGCAATCAGATCATGGGCGCAATCGTTCAGGGTATCGGCGGCACACTATTCGAGCAGATTCTCTTTGCCAACGGCCGCATTTTGAATCCTCACTTTGCCCAGTATCGTGTTCCCCGCTTCAGTGATACCCCAATGGTTGAGGTTGTGCTTCTGGACCGCCGCGACCTTCCCTCGGCGGGAGCGGGCGAGACCGGCATCGTGGGCCTGGCACCTGCGGCGAGTAACGCGATCTTTGCCGCCACGGGAATACGCCTGCGCAATATGCCCATGACCCCGCGCGATGCGGTGGCGAAAAAACAGGGCTGATTGCGGATCAGATTATTCGAGTTGGGCAAGATCGGCGGGCAGGTCAATATCGATCTCTCCGCCAGGAAACGGCAGCGCAACCAAAGGGCACGGCGGCTGCATCAACAGAGAGCGCGCGCCCCTATCACCCCGGAGCGCACGTAGTTCAGCAAAGAGCTCGCGGGGAAAGACGGCGGGAATACCAAGGATGCCTGCGTACGCTGAGGCCACAATGGCGGGCGCAACTTGCGTGCCAAATGCCTCAAGCAATGCGCGCAGATGCCCAGCCGTAAGCAGGGGCTGATCGCAGCCAAGAATCAACGCGCCAGAGGTTTGCGGCGCATTGTCGCCAAGGGCAGTAAGTCCCGCGTGAATGGAAGTGGCAATGCCCTGCTCCCACAAGCTGTTGATGACGGGGAGCGCAAGGCTCAATGGCACGGCCTCGCGAACTAGCTCATAATGGGCGCCGAGCACCGCGATCACGGGTGTTGCGCCAGCGTCGTTGGCCAGGCGGATCGCGCGCCCGATCATGGTTTCGCCGCCGTGTATGAGCAGTTGCTTGGGCTGGCCGAGTCGGCGGCTGGCTCCGGCGGCGAGAATGATAGCAGCAACAGGCATCGGCATCAGTGTACCGGGAAGCACGTGACTGCGAGCATTCTCAACCACAAAAGCGCAGAAAACCATATCACCGGCAAACACAGATTCACGGGACCTGAGCGAAAATAGAAGCATGACCGACCTGGAACGCATATTGCCATTGTGGGGCGAGCTGGAAGCCGCAGGGGCGGAGTATGTTCTCGCCACAGTTGTAGCAGTCGAGGGCTCCAGCTATCGCAAGCCCGGCGCGTGCATGCTGCTGGCTCAAGATGGCCGGCGCGCCGGTACGGTGAGCGGCGGATGCCTAGAAGCCGAGATCGCCCGCCGCGCCTGGTGGCACACCGAAGATGGCCCCTCTGTCCAGCGCTATTCCACGGTTGAAGAAGGTAACGACCGTCCTTATGGCTCCGGCTGCGGAGGCGTGGTCTGGGTGCTGCTGGAGCGCCGACCAACCGCTAACCCGCTGCTGAACGCGCTGGAGAAAGCCTTTCATCGGCGCGATCCGATGGCTGTGGCAACCATTCTAGAAGGCGAGCAACTGGGGCATCGAGCATTTGCCGGTTTGGAGCCGGGTCTGGCCGGCGATGCTTCGCTCAATGCAGACGATCCGCTACAAAACCAAGCAGACCTGGCTCTGGCGAGCAGAGGTTCGATGGAAGCGACGATCTCAGTACATGGATCTGAGGTTCGCGTCTGGACGGAGTTCCGGCCAGCACGACCCGGCTTGTGGATCTTCGGGGCAGGCGACGATGCACAACCGCTCCTCCGGCTGGCAAAGGAGTTGGGCTGGTTTGTCACCGTTGCCGACGGCCGCGCTCAACTCGCCACCCGCGAACGCTTTCCTATGACAGACGAGATTCATGTCTTGCCGGCGAGAGCGCTGCCTGCAAACAAATCCGCAACACCGACCTCGGCACTGGCCAATCTCCGCTTCCAGGACGCTGCTGTCGTTATGACCCATAGCTTCGAGCAGGACTCGCGCGTTCTTGCCTCACTGCTTGCCCTTGAGGTCCCGCTCACCTATATCGGCGTGCTGGGTCCGCAGCGCCGCACCCGCGAACTGATCGCTGAAGCCATCGGCTTGCTTGACCTTCCGGCCGATCCAACTTCATCAAACCTTGACCCGGTCGAGCGCTGGCTGGCGAAACTTCATGCCCCCACCGGTTTGGACCTGGGCGCGGAATCGCCTGAAACCATCGCGCTCTCCGTCGTTGCGGAGATCCAGAAGTCTATTACCGGAGCCACGGCACTGCCGCTGCGCGAGGTGCGCGCCGCTGCGCCGGCGATCTCCCATTAAGGAATCTCCGATTAAGTTCGGCTACCCACCGGGTATTCCCTCAGGGGCTAAAGACCCGGATTTTGTACGCCTGTGCGGCACGGCTAAAGCAGTGCCCTTTCAAAACCGCTGTATGCAATCAGTTCAAGACAAATTCAAGCCCAACTGAAGCCGCTACGCTGGAGCGGAAGCGTGCGAATTCTTTTGCCCGTGGCGGCAAAGACGGCGTTGCAGACTGCGGGCAAGATTGGCGGCAGCGTCGGTTCGCCCAGCCCAGTCGGTGCGTAGTCCGTCTTGCGCCAATACACTTCGATCTTCGGCGTTTGCCTCATGCGCATGAGCGGGTGGTTATGGAAGTTTGACTGCTGAACTATGCCATTCTCCAGCGTGATTTCTTGCGCCAGGTGGCCCATGCCTTCCATGATGCCGCCCTGTGCCATGCTTTCAGCTGCGGCAGGGTTGATAACCTGGCTGCCTACATCTCCAGCAGCCCAGACACGGTGCACTGTGACCTTGTTCTGCGCGTCAACACTCACGTCGGCAACTTCAGCGAAGTATCCCAGATGGCAAAACCATGCGGCAATGCCCATACCGCGGCCCGGTTCCTTGCTTCGCTTAGCCCAGCCTGACTTTTCCGCGACTAGCTCAAGCACGCCTTTGTACCGCTCCGGGATAAGAACGGACGGTCCCGTTGGCTCGTGGTCGCCCACAGCATCGTGTTCGCCTGAGGACCAGGGCGCACGCTTGTTGTTGAGCAGGTCAAGTTGGAACTCAAGCGGATCGCGCCCGGCGGCATGGGCCAACTCGTCAAGGAAGGACTGCGCTACCCAGCAGTAAGCGTTGTCGCCGGGGGCACGAAGCGCTCCGGTGCGCAGCATGAGCGGCTGCGCGGAGGTGTAAAGCGCGTAGGCCGGCGGAAAACCGGCAGGATAGGTGTCTCGCCCGATGCCGCCGCCGGAGGCTGAGTGCTTTTCATCGCCAAAGGTGACAAAGTGATGCCGCCAGGCGGTGATCTTGCCCTGCGCATCCAGACCACCTTTCAGGCCAACCGTTCCGCCGGGGCGGAAAGGATCGTGGGCGATGTCATCTTCGCGGGACCAAAGCAGCTTGATGGGCGCGTCAATGTTCCTGGCAATCCATGCGGCCTCGACCAGGTAGTCGTTCTGGAGCCGCCGGCCAAAGCTGCCTCCCGAGCGCACCATGTGGGTGGTGATGTCGCTCTCCTGGATGCCAAGCGTCCTGGCTACCAGTCCGCGACCGTCGACTGGAAGCGTACTGGTGGACCACATCTCCAGCTTGCCGTCTTTCCAGTGCGCGGTGGCGCCCTGCGGCTCAAGCGTGACGTGTGCAATGAACGGATAGTGGTAGGTGGCCTCGACAACCTTGGCGGATGACTTGAGCGCCGCATCTACATCGCCATACTTGCGCACAGTGGTTGCGGGCGGGGCCTGCAATAGCTCTTCTGCCCTCTTCCTGAAGCCGTCCGTGCTTTGCGTGGCTGCAGGGCCAAGGTCCCAATCAACCTTGAGTTGTTTTCGAGCCTGCTGCGCCTGCCACCAGGTGTCTGCTACGATTGCGATGCCCGGTTCCATGCCTGGTTCCCAGGGCGTGAAGGCGGCGGGAGTGATGCCGCCATCGATGACCAGGAGATGACGGACGCCCGGTAACGCCTTGATCTGATCGATGTTTGCGCTTTTCACCTTGCCGGCAAAGACAGGAGCCTTTTCAATGGCTGCGTACAACATTCCCGGCAGTTCCACATCAATGCCGAAGAGTGGCTTACCGGTAACAATAGCGTGAGTGTCAACGCCCGGCTGCGAGTGGCCAATGATGCGGTAATCCCTGGGGTCTTTGAGCTTGACGCTACTGAGCGCAGGCGCGGGCAGAGCGGCGGCCGTGGCGGCGAGCTCTCCATACCCTGCGGAGCGCCCTGAGGCGGCGTGAAACACCCGGCCGGATTGCGTGGTACATTCAGCTGCCGGCACGCCCCACGTTTGCGCGGCGGCAGTGATCAGCAACTGGCGCCCGGCTGCGCCCACGCGGCGCATCGGCTCCCAACCTTGCGGTGTGTTCGCGGAGCCTCCGGAAAACTGCGGGCCATATATCTTCTCGTTCAGTTCGGCCTGCTGCACGCGAACATCCTTCCAGTCAACATCCAGTTCCTCGGCAATGAGCATGGGCAGCATGTTGCGCATGCCCTGGCCGGACTCTGAGGCGCGCGCCATGATGGTGACCACGCCATCCGGGGCGATGTGGATGAAGGCCTGCGGCGCAAGATCGGGCGGAGTGCCGCGTCCCTGGGCAACGGCGAGCGGTGAGCGATAAAGACTCAGGGCGAGGCCGCCACCGGCAAGGGCCGTCAACTTCAAGAACGATCTACGGTTCACGCGCATCGGATGGCCCTCCTTCACTTGGCGCGGGCTGCCGAGCCCGCCTCTGCTGCTTGGTGAATGGCTTGACGAATGCGCGTGTGGGTTCCGCAGCGGCAGAGGTTGCCGCTCATGGCGGTGTCGATCTCCGCGTCTGTTGGGTGAGGCGTATGCGCAAGCAGTGCGGCGGCAGAGATAATCTGGCCGGCCTGGCAGTAGCCGCACTGCGGCACGTCCAACGCCTCCCAGGCCACCTGAACCGGGTGCAGGCCATCCGGCGAAAGCCCTTCAATGGTGGTGACCGGCTGACTGCCAACAGCACCTACTTTTGTCATGCAGGAACGCACCGCATGGCCGCCCACCAGCACCGTGCAGGCGCCGCAAAGCCCCGTGCCGCAGCCGTACTTGGAGCCTTTCAGGTTCAGTATGTCGCGCAACACCCACAAGAGGGGCATATCCGGCGGCACATCCACCGTGGCGGCTACGTTGTTGACATTCAGTTTGATGGGCATCTGTTCACTCCACAATCCGGTAAGGGAAAAGGATCGGTGACGAACACAGGCTTGAGATTGGAGTTTATCAAATCTCCGCTCTTGAATACCACCAAGAAGCGGTGCTTGACGGCGATATGGCGATTTGGCAACATTTGATCCGATTAATTCGACAATAGATTGTTATTTGGGCGGGCCGCGCCAGATTAGTGAAGTCCTGGATAGGTTCTATAAGCGATGAGTTCAGCGTTGAATGAGGTTCCGCTGAGGCGAGAGGTCTTGAGAAGCACTTCGAAGTAGGGGAAGTGATCTGTGTGGAGTGTATTTCGGAACTTCTCCAACTGTTCTTCGGATGTCAGGAACTCGGCCGCTGCGCTTGTTGCGTCTGAATCTGTTCCGGCCAGTATGATTGCGTTGCCGGTACGGCTTGGATTGGGCAGGTAGGCGATAACGCTGAAGCCGACCATACTATTTTGGGCACTCGACGCCGAGTAGCTCGCTTCTTCTCCGGCTTTCGGGGCGAGGTTGCGAACGAACGGGCGTGTATGTTCATCGTCATAGTCCGTAACAAAGTTTACCTGGTCGTCGAAGATGTGAACCCAGGGATTCGACTTCTTGCCGCCTATAAGAACGATGTTGTCCCGCTTGATCTGGTCTGCAGAAAAGTAGCGAGTGAGAGTGAGGTTGGATGAGAACGTCGCGGGAATTTCCGCGAGAATCTGCTGGGCAGCGCGAACGCCGCCGAAGGTCATGAGATTATGGTTGGAAATCTGATCCAAATCCGCCTTTCGATCGACGCTGTAGTCCGAGGACTGAATCTGACGCATATATTCGCGGTTCAGGTAATCCCCAAGTGAAATGGGATGGTGCGTGATGTCTTCAATCACGCTGACGGAGTCATCCGGCAGAACAATGTCAGTTTTTTGATTGAAGCGGAGGAAATCCCCCCAGAAAGCCGCGACGGCCGGCTTTCCAACCCAAGCGGATGCCGCCTTTTGCACTGTGCGGTCATGCTGAAACAGCACAATGCCGCTGATGGCAAGCAGCAGGCACAGACTCCCCCACAGCAGATGTATGCGGAGACTCGACCGATGGGCGGCGTGCTGCGACCCCTCGGCAGGATGATCTGAAGGCAGAGAGTGCAGCCGTTCCTCGCCTTCTGGGCTTCGCCGGTGAAAGACGGGTATATAGCCGCCACGAGGAATATCGAAGATGAGCGGCTCGTGTGCGCCCTCTGACGCAAAGTACAATTCAATGCGTTTTCTCAGCTCGGTCGCATTCACCCGGACAATATTATCCTGGCTTGTATCGTAGGACTCGGATCTTCCAAAAACCTTGGCGCCGATCTCCTGTTCATGGATCTCCGCGGAAGCGTCTTTGAGTGACTGTCTTCCCACGTAGAGCAGAAAATCATGCAAGCGGGCGGAGCGGCTGAATTGCTCGTTGGCCGCCACCCGTTCGATCAAAGCGCGCCGCTCTTCGAGGCTCGGTTGAACCTCTGGGGCCTCCGGTGTCGGATTGTGCGATATGGATGCCATAAAAAGGATGAACGCAAGCCCAGCGAACGCCTCCAAGTCTAGACCGAGCACTCTTTCGAGGCAAGGCAGGACTTCCGGCTTCTTAAGTATAGGCCTAAGTGCCGTTTTTGCGGCTTGATCCTAACGTGGGCTGCAGGAGATAACTCATTATTAAATAGAGGCTTATATCACTTCTTACGGTAAATTTTACCGGTTACCTTCCGGTAAATTAACTTGTCCGCTTCTGAATGGATCTCGAAAATGTGCGACTAGTTCGACTTTGCACCAATTGAAGACGGGAATAACGCGAAACGCTGTGGTCTTGCCAATGGCCTGACTTGGCCGGAGGCATCCCAATGACACAAATTCCAAATGGCACACCAGCGAAGGCAGAGTGACCGATGGATACGTTTACACAAACCTTGAACCACAATTGAAGGGTCACGCGCCCTCGGAACCTATCAGGAGGCTTTATGCGGTTCAGCAAGATAAATGGTTGTATGTCAATCAAGCAAAAGGCAGCAGCGAAATACTGCTTTTTTCTGATGGCATTTGTGGTGGCAGCCTTATTGGCGTCGTCACCGATCCAGGCTCAGCAATACCTCGGCACATTGAGCGGAAGCGTCTCCGATGCGACCGGCGCAAAGATCGTTGGCGCAAATGTGACCGCAAAGAACGTAACGACAAACTTTGAGACCAGGGTCGTTACCAATGGATCGGGCGACTACACTATCCCATTCCTCACTCCCGACACTTATTCGGTGACCGTCGCATCGACGAGTTTTGGCACCCAAACGCGCACCGGCATCGTGCTGACGGCCGGCGCAATAGCACATGCGGATTTTGCACTGAAAGCGGCCGCTGCGAGTACGGTTGTCGTTGTCACCGCGGATACCCAACTTCTGGATACGACTTCAGCCAATCTGGCAACTACGTTCGCAACCGAGGAAGTCGCCGATATGCCGAATATCGGTCGCAATCCGTTCGTGCTCACGACGCTGGCGGCCGGCGTATTTTCAGCCGGATCAGGCGGCTATATGGAGAGCAAGGCAAGCTCATACACCAACCCGTTCAGCGGTGTGGCCGTGCAGATTGACTCGAACGGCAGCAGCGGCCATAACCGGCTGACGCTGGATGGTATCCCGGATGATCCCTCGGAGCGCTTCTCCGGCTCCAGCTATACAGGCTTTGTGCCCTCGCCTGAAGCGGTGCAGGAAGTCAAGGTACAGACGGGACTTTACGACGCGCAGTTTGGGCATGGAGACGGCGTGGTGAGCAACACCGTGCTGAGAAGCGGGTCAAACAAGTACCACGGAGCCGTGTACGACGTCTTCCGCAACACATACATGAACGCGAATACCTATGAACGCGTTCCCAACCAGAATGTTCTTACTACCGGAAACACATTCACTCACCGTTCGAACGATCAGTGGGAGCAGCCGGGCGCTGTCTTTGACGGCCCGGTGTTCATCCCCCACGTCTATAACGGACGCGACAAGACGTTCTTCATGGTGGCTTATGAATACCTGCAACTGCACGCAACGCTTCCGTATTCCTCATTGGTTCCAACCACCAGCGGCGGGCTGACGGGCAAAGGCATGTTGGGCGGCGACTTTTCCAGTCTCTGTTCCACATTCAACTCGAGCGGTGTTTGCACATCCGGCATTCAGATTTACGATCCCCTCTCGGTCGCGAGTGGAACCGGCAACCGTACCCCATTCCCCTACAATGCGATACCTGCGGGGCGGATCAATGCTGCGGGAGCGGCGCTCATGGGCTACTTCCCCGCGCCGAACAGCACCTTCAGCCCAACGGTCAACTACATTTCGTCCAACACCTCCAACCCAAACAAGTACTATTCCTTCGTAACGCGCGTCGATCAGCAGTTTTCAGAGAAGCAGCACCTTGACGCCAAGTTTTTCAAGGCCGTTCTGCATCAGTTTCAGCCGAACGAAGGATTTCCGAAAGCTGTTGGCCCGACCGGTTACGGGTACACCGTTTACCGCAACAACGAGGGCGGCAGCATAGAAGACAGTTATGTGTTTTCGCCCACATTGGTGGTGAATGCGCGCCTGGGCGTCATCTATCACCCCTTTGGCTTGGTTTATCCGGGAAATACGTTCAACCTTTCCTCGATCGGAATCACCGCAACCGGTATGCCTTATCAGTCTTTCCCCGGCACGTCGGGCACTGACAGCTATGCCGGACTGGCTGCGGGCAATACCGGGCAGATCAGCGAAGACACCCTTGGTTCAACCTCTCTGATGGTTGCCAAAACCATCCAGAGACATTCTCTGCGCGTGGGCTTTGAAGGTAACCTGAGCCGGTATAACGTTCAAAATCCGCAAAGCGGCGTTGGCGTATTCGCCTTCAATCGCCAATTTACGCAGCAGAACTCAAGCGGGGCATCGGGCAGCAGCTGCCCGGCCCCGAGTTGCGTGGTCGGGAGCGATCCAAATTCCGGAAACGCCATGGCGTCTCTGCTTCTGGGCTATGCGTCCAGTGGAACGTACGGCAACACGATCGCTTTTGCCCTGTCGCAACAGTACATGGCGTTCTATGCCCAGGATGACTGGCGGTTAAGCAACAAGCTGACCATCAATGCCGGCCTTCGCTGGGACTATGAGTCGCCCTTTACGGATCGATACAATCGCCTGAACGGAAGCTTCTGCATTACTTGCACGAACCCGCTGCAAGCTTCTGTATCGGGTCTTACGCTGAAGGGTGGCGTGACTTTTGTGAACACCACCTCCTCGCCTGGCCGTTACTCCGCTCCGCAGGAATTTACACACTTCCAGCCTCGGTTTGGCGCCGCGTACCAGGTAACACCGAAGATAGTGGCGCGCGGCGGCTTCGGGTTGGTTTACTACAACACACAGGATTCACCTGCAAACCAGGCCGCGGGTTTCAGCAACTCAACCTCCTATGTGGCCACCACGAACAGCGTGTATCCGGCAAACAGCCTCAGCGCCCCGTGGCCCACAGGAGTTCAACTGCCAACAGGAAGTACGCTTGGACTGTCGACACAGCTTGGCCAGAGTGTCACCTACCCCGACCCAGGCGCAGTGCAACCGAAGATGTGGCAGTGGTCGACCAGCCTGCAGTTCCAATTGCCCGGCCAACTCGCGCTGCAAGTTGCCTACGTGGGGAACAAGGTATCGCAGCTTCCCATCAACGTAAACATTAACGGCTTGCCGTCGTCGTACATGGGCACCAGCGCTTCACCCCTCAGCAGCACGCAAATCGCCGCTCTGAACGCGAGTGTAACGAATCCTATGGCGGGTCTGTTGTCAGGATCTTCCCTGAACGGATCGACGCTACAGCAGTATCTGTTGTATGTTCCTTACCCTGAATTCACGAGTGTTACCGATCAGTACGTCCCAACCGGGAGCGCTTTGTACAACGCATTCCAGCTCTCGGCGAACAAGGTGTTGTCACATCACTTCGAGGTTCAGGGCAACTTTACCTTCTCCAAGATCATGGATCAGAATGTGTACCTGAATCCTCAGCAGTACGGATCAACTCCAACCCGCTATCAGGACCAGCAACCGAACATTCTTGCCAATCTCTGGGGCACCTATCACTTCTCGGAGCTGAATGGCAGGCGGTTCATCGAGCGGGAGGCGCTGGGGGGATGGAAGCTGCAGGGTGTTCTGCGGGCGTACAACGCGATCCTGATCAACAATCCGGGGTCCACGGGCGGATCGCAGTACGGCACCTCGCAGACCTACACGCAGTTGGCGAATCCGAAATTGGCATACCGTTCCTATGGACGGTATTTCAATACCTGCTATCGGAACTCTTCGGGAGCCCTGGTGTATACGACGGTGAGCGGCAGCGGGGCCATCGTTCCCGGTTGCGATAGCACCAACAACAACATTCCGGCCTTCCGGGCAAACCCCTCTTACACCCTGAACAGTATTGGGCCGTATATGAATCTTCGCGAACTGGTTCACCCGTTGATGGATGCTTCGCTCTTCAAGACCTTCCAAATCCACGAGTCCACCAACTTTGAGATACGCGGAGAGTTCTTCAACGCCTTGAACACGCCGAATTTTGGCGTTCCGGGCACAACGCCGGGCAGCTCCAGCTATGGCATCGTGACTCTGACTCAGGCAAACGATCCACGTCTGGTCCAGATAACTGCGCGTCTCAACTTCTGATTTGCGATTTAAATCGTGGACTTCCGAACGGTTAGCCCCTCTTCGGAAGTCCACCCTTTGAGGGAAAGTAATTGCTTCACCTGTTCGGAAGAGGGGGAGATTGACGGTGGAAAGAGTAGCGGGATTCCTCGAAGTATGGCCGGCGGATGACCTCTGTGCGATCGTAATCAAGCATCCCGAGTTGAGACCAGATGCGAATGGGGCAGTCAAGATTGCATTGTCGCCACGACAGGCGCGTCATCTGTCCAGTTTGCTCATAATGAGAGCGGAAGAAGCTGAGGAGGCCGGCACATATTTAACGCCGAAAATACAGACCGCTAAATCACCGAATGGCGTCATGTATATGACTCCTGAAAATGTGAGTTAACGACAGCGGTTCGAATTACCACAAACAGAAGCGGCTGCAACGCGGCCATAGATTCGAGGATCAAAGTGAGACCCGCGATAACGTTGGGATGGAAGAATTGTGTCCTTCAGATGGCGCTGGCAAGTTTATGCGCTGTCGCCTTGTACGGACAGGCTCAGATGAAGCAACCGGATGCATTGCGCGCAGGCTTTAAACAGCCTCCCGCTGCCGCAAAACTGCGCTGCTATTGGTGGTGGCTCAACGGCAATACAACAACTGATACGATTACGCGCGACCTGGAAGGGATGAAGGCGCACGGGTACGCGGGAGCGATTCTGGTCGATGCCGATGGTTCGGGTCAGCAGAGAAACGCGGAAGTGCCGTATGGCCCCGCTATCGGCAGTCCTCAGTGGATTGCGCTCTACGTGCATGCCCTTGACGTAGCGCAGAAACTCGGACTCGAGATTAGCCTAAATGTGACCAGTCGGTGGGATGTAGGGATTATCGGAGGGCTGACCGTTACGCCGGAAGACGCCATGAAGCTGCTCACCTTTTCGCAGAGTGTGGTGGAAGGCGGCGGCAACAGGACAGTGCAACTTTCTCCTCCACCGGTAGCGAACGGCTTCTATCGCCCGATCGCAACACTTGCCTATCCGCTAAAGCACGGAGCCCCGCTCCCGGGGGCGCCGGGGAGCAGCCGCGCAGCCATTCAGGATCTGCCATACAAGACCGCGTCGAAAGAGACGGGCATCTCTATGGAACCGCTCAGCCAGGAACCGCGCACCGCATCCTCTGTTTCAGGCGAAGAGGATGCGGACGTTACTCAGGTTATCGATGTAAGCGCCCACATGAGCGCGGACGGCGTCTTACAGTGGACATTTCCCTCCGGCTCATGGGAAGTGCTGCGGATTGGCTATACCGACACTTCCAAGGACCTGACAGATTACTCGGGAGCCAGGCAAGGGCTGGAGATGGACGCGATGAGTCCTCGCGCCTTCGATCACTACTGGCAGCAGGCAGTCGTTCCGCTGCTCGATGCGGCCAAACCTTATATCGGCACTAGCCTTCGTTATCTTGTAACGGATAGCTGGGAGGCCGGCGGGACAAACTGGACCGACGAATTCCGCGCGGAGTTTCAGCGCAGGCGAGGATATGATCCAGTCCCGTACCTGCCCATCGTTGCAGGGCGCATTTTGACCAGCCGCGACGCCAGCAACCGCTTCTTGTTCGACCTGCGGCGCACCGTTGCCGATTTAATCACCACGAACTACTATGATCGCTTCGCTGAACACGCAAAGAAGCGCGGACTGGGGACACATCCGGAGTCAGGAGGCCCGCACGGCGCGCCGATCGACGCCCTGGAAACCTTCCGCAGTTCTTCCTACCCGCAAACCGAGTTCTGGGCCGACTCCGGATGGCACCGGGTAACGGATACAGAGCGCTTTTTCGTCAAGGAGGCTTCCAGTGCCGCCCATATCTATGGCAAACCCCTGGTCTCTGCCGAAGGCCTGACCAGTATGAATATGGCAGCATGGTCGGAGTCTCCTGGCACCAGTCTGCAGCCCACCTTCGATCACGCCCTCACCGAGGGATTGAATCGCCTCATCTGGCATGAGTTCACCTCATCGCCTGCCAAGTATGGAATGCCGGGCCAGGAGTATTTCGCCGGCACGCATCTGAATCCGAATGTCACCTGGTGGCGCCAGGCTCCGCCTCTTCTGCTGGCCTTCAATCGCGCGCAGTTTCTTATGCAACAAGGCGGTTCCGTCTCCGATCTTCTGTATTTCTACGGGGATCAGGTACCAGGCCTTGTGCGCAATAAGATGGACGACCCGGCCCATGTGCTGCCCGGTTTCGACTACGATGTGACCGATGAAGATGCTTTGCTCAATCGCATGCAATACTCCGGCTCAGATCTTCATACCCCAGAAGGCCTCCACTATCGTGCGTTGGCGCTGCCTAATTCGCGTTCCCTTTCTTATCCGGCACTCATGTGGATCAGCCGGTTCGTGCATCAAGGTGGTGTCGTCATCGGCCTCAAGCCGGATGGGCCGCTCGGACTCGTCTCTTCTCAAATAGAGACAAAATACACTCAAACTATCAACGATATGTGGGGAAACTGTGAAAAGGGCGGTGCAACCGAGATTCGCTATGGACAAGGGCATATCTACTGCACGGCGAACGCGAGAAGCGCCCTCACTACAATGGGCTTGATCCCTGACTTCTCTTACGGGTTGAACGGTGACCATGCAAGCGGTGAAGAGGGGGAGATTCTCGACTACGTCCACCGGCAGACTGCCAACGCGGATATTTACTTTATTCGGAATGCGCAGGCAAAAGCCGTGGAGGTAACTGCATCGTTCAGAGTGAATGGCCGCGCCCCCGAACTGTGGATGGCAGACACGGGCGAGACCGTTCCGGCACTTGTATACAAGGAAACGAAGGATGGCCGGGCCGAAGTTCCACTCACTTTCCCCGCCGCCGCATCAGTCTTCGTTGTCTTTGAGCATAGCCAAGCTGCGCATCTGGTCAGCCTACGGCATGATGGAAGCGAGGTTTTTCCCTCCGTGCGCCAAGGCGTCGGAGTCTTCCCCGGCGGCGTCTCTGCATTTGTAACCTCTGAACCGGGAATCTACCAGGCTACGAACTCTGACGGGAAAAGCCAAACCTTCGTGGTCCGCACAGAGAGTCAAGCCGCACAGATTTTGGGGCAATGGACACTATCATTTCCAGACGGATGGGGTGCGCCGCCCTCAATACCAGTGACACGGTTCGAATCCTGGACCCAGTCGCAGGATGCGGGGGTTCGATACTTCTCCGGCACGGGTACATACCGCACGGTTCTTCACATTCCCAGCACGCTGCTCGGGCCTGAACGGCAGCTATGGCTGAACCTTGGCCAAGTGCGTGAGATTGCTTCCGTCGCCGTCAACGGCGTACCTGTGCAGACTATGTGGAGAGCACCTTTTGTCGCGCGTATCGATCCGCAACTCCATGCCGGAGACAACGCGCTGGAAATTCAAGTTACCAATCTTTGGCCCAACCGGATTATCGGAGATTTGCAGCCGTTGGCAACGGTCCACTACGCCCATACAAATGTTCGTGCTTACACAAAAGATTCTCCGCTGCTTCCATCTGGCCTCCTTGAGCCGGTCACCTTACAAATCGGCAGCATGCGGCGATTCAAGTAAGACGGCATTTGTCCACTGGCTGCCGGAGGAGTTGCGCGTGAAGCAGGGACCTGTAACGCTGCTCTCCGTCGTGGAAGACGCGGACGCGCGCTTTAAGCTGCTCATGGCCGAGGGCGAATCCGTGGCGGGCTCGATTATGGAGATTGGAAACACTAACAACTTCTACCGCTCCCCTCTCGGTGCGTGTGGTTTTGTGAACGCCTGGAATGCGCAGGGGCCGGCCCATCATTGTGTTGTGGGTGTAGGCCACGTGGCCGCAACACTCCGCAAGATCGCGGCTCTGATGGAGATCGGTTTCCACCAGATATGCTGAACCCAGACTGGCGTGGGTTCGAATCCATCCCCGCGTAGAGCATGTTGGCCTTGATTCTTTGCTGGCGTCAACATTCCGATGAACTCTTCGACGCCCAGTTAGCCGGCACAGCCGAATTTGCATATGAGAATCAGCTCGGAATGAACTAACTCTTAACTACTGGGAAATACGACTCGAACCTTCAATCTGAAATTGCAACAAGACGCCTTTCTCGGCCGATGGCAGATTGCCGCCCACATACAGTTCGTATTCCCCTGGCTGCACACTACGATTTCCCTGGGCGTCAACCATGCTAAGTTGGCGCGTATCAATGATCGCGCGAACGGTTTTTGTCTCACCTTTCGATAGATGCACCTTTTCAAAGCCGACAAGACTTTGGATTGGCGCTCCGGCGATACCCTTCGGAATCAGATAAAACTCTACTATCTCGTCTCCGTCACGATCGCCCTTGTTCTTTAGTTCTGCGCTGACCTCCAGAGGGTCTCCCGCGTGCAGGTGTGTGGATGAGAGCCTGCCGTCACTGTACTCGAAACTCGTATAGCTAAGGCCATATCCGAAAGGATAGAGAGGCGTGCCGGTAAAGTAGCGATACGTGCGTTCCTTCATTGAGTAGTCATCAAACGGCGGCAGTTGACTAGTACTGGCGTAAAAGGTCACGGGCAACCGGCCTGAGGGGTTATTCTCACCGAAGAGCGTCTCAGCGATGGCTGTGCCACCGGCCTGCCCCGGATACCAAGCTTCGAGAATAGCGGATGCCTTTTGCGCTGCGCTCTGCAGGGTAGTTGCGCTTCCATTCAGCAGCACGATTACCAGCGGTTTGCCTGTCGCTGCGAGCGCGTCAACAAGCTGCTGCTGGACTTCAGGCAACTCGATAGCGCTGCGATCGCCACCGTCGAATCCGTTCACATGCACCGGCATTTCTTCGCCTTCGATCTCCGGGCTGAGGCCAAGGAAGGCAATAATCACATCGGATTTTGCGGCAGCTACTACGGCCTGTTCGCAAAGAACAGCAGCAGAGGGCTTCCAATTGAAGGTGAGGCCAGCGCCAAAATGAGCAGCATTGTGCAGGTACTCAACGCGAATCGGATGCGGACGGGTGTCGGCGAAGGTAAGTTTGAATGCCGTCGTAGGGGCCCGCCTGCCATGGGTAGCCTGATGCGTAAAGTCATAAACCGGTTTGTCATCGAGCCAGACGCGAACGGTCTCAGAGTCTTCGCAGGTGCTGCAATGCGCCATGGAAAAGCCAAACACGATTGTGCCCTGTATGGGTGACGCGATGAAGCCGGACCATCGTACCGAAAAGCTCTTGCCAGAGACGCCTTTTACCGGGGATGCACCATTCCAGTCAAAGTCGATATTGCTGTCCGTGCGCTTAAGCACAGGATCGCCGGTGAAACCAGGGCCATTGAAATACTCTGCCTTAAGGCCGTGCCCGACTGTTCCATTTACCGTCGAAGAGAAAACCGTGCTGGGCACTGGCAGGGGAATGCTGTCAGCGTAAGAAGAACCTTGCGCGAAAAGGATATGGCCGGGCAATCGCTTTTCGAGTGCGGCCAGGGGAGTGACGGGATGCGATGCCGTTCCATTGTAATTTCCTTCAAGCGCAGCGAGAGCAGCGGCGTTGGGACCAATTACCGCGACCGTCCGCATAGTATTGGAGAGCGGAAGAATGCCTCGATCGTTTTTAAGCAGAACAATGGAGGCGCGCGCAGCCTGGAGAGAAAGCGCGGCTCCTGCCTCTGAATCATTCTCTGAGAATGGAATGTAATTGAAGGACACATTTGCTGAAGGATCGAACATGCCGAGGCGAAAGCGCGCGGTAAATAGCCTTTTCACCGCGGCATCGATTTCGGCTTCGCCGATGAGCCCTTGGTGAACGGCATCCGTCAGCGCGGCATATTCCTTGCCGCAGCTAAGGTCAGTTCCCGCCTTCAACGACAAGGCGGCGGCATGCGCCATGTCTGGCGCGAACCTGTGACCGACAGCAATATCCGTGATGGCTGCACAGTCTGAGACAATGTAGCCGTCAAAGCGCCAATCGCCTTTGAGTTTCCGTTGCAGGAGCATTGTGTTCGCGCATGCGGGTGCTCCATCAATGGCGTTGTAGGCGCACATGATGCTGCCGACATGCGCGTCTACCACTAATTTACGAAAGGCCGGAAGATACGTATCTTCAAGGTCATGGGGCGAAATGATCGCATCGAAGCTGTGCCGTTCTGATTCCGGCCCACTGTGGACGGCAAAATGCTTTGCCGTGGCAACTACCTTAAGGTATGTGGGGTCATCGCCCTGCAGGCCTCGGACAAAAGCGTATCCGATCTGACCGGTGAGAAAAGGATCCTCACCGTAGGTCTCCTGGCCGCGCCCCCATCGTGGGTCTCGATTGATATTGACGTTGGGAGACCAAAGGGTCAGGCCATAAAAGATGGAGTGGTTGTCCTCGCGCTGGGCCTGATTGTATTTAGCTCTTGCCTCTGTGGAGATGATGTTGGCGACGCGATAAACCAGCCCTGTGTCCCAGGTAGCAGCAAGACCGATAGCCTGGGGAAAGACCGTGGCGTAACCGGAGCGCGCAATGCCGTGCAGACCTTCGTTCCACCAATCATAGGCGGCAATATGCAGGCGAGGGATAGCCGGAGTCTCGTTCTGCAACTGCGAAACCTTCTCGGGGAGGGTCATGCGGCGGACCAGATCGTCGACTCGCCGTGATGTTGGGAGAGTTGGATCAAGATAGGCGTCCTGCTGCGTGGGTTTCTGGGCAAACACAGGCCAGCAAGTGACAGCCAAGATGACAGCTATCAGGTTCCGCTTATGAATACATGAAAAGATGGCCAGCATAATTTTCTTTCCCTGAAACAATGCACTTAGACAGAAATAGCGACTGGAAAAGGGCATCTACAAATGCGACGGCTTCCCTCCACAGGGATTTAGCCGCAGGCACCGAACGCTCTTGTTCGGTGCCCATGACTACATTGCAAGTACTGTTCCCTTTCGTTATGGCCTCAGAAGACCAGCTTCAATGACATTTGCGCAATACGCGGATCGTTCTGAGGGGCTGTGCCGGCCCAGTTTTGAGGGCTCGTACTTGTGATTCGGCCTAGAGTCGTGCCCACCGTGGTAGCGGGATCGCCCAGGTTCGTATGGTTAACTACGTTGAAGTACTCGGCGCGGAACTGCAGGTAAGTGCGTTCGTTGCTAAAACTGAAGGGGAACTTGCGCGCTATGCTCGCATCCCAATCGACATAATGCGGACCCACAAAAGAACCCTTTACAACAGATCCGTATGTGCCCGCGGTATTGTTCGAAAAGCTTGCCGGGTTGAGATACGATTTGCAATTCACGGCAGTCGTGCACGCTGTGCCACCGTAGGGAGCTCCCGTCTGCACAGCGCGATCGCGATTCTGCCCCGAACCGGAGTTATTGGACTGGCCTGACCAAATAGTCAGCGGATCGCCACTGCGGAATTGGAGGAGGCCGCTGGTTGCCCAGCCGTTCACAACGTAGCGCACAACACTCGGCGAGTCATTCATGACCTTCGGAATCGTGTACACATACGATAGGGCGCTGACATTGCGATGATCGAAATCCGCCGGTCCGTGGTCCAGGCTCTTGAAATTCACGACGTTAATCGGATAGACGAAGGAGTTGCTCGCGCCAATCGACGTAGCCGCCTGGTTCCAAGGCATGTTGTTGAGCGCCTTCGACCACGTGTAATTGAAAAGAAGCGTCAGGCCATAGTGCATACGTTGCTCGGCTGAGAGTTGAAGCGAGTTAAAGTTTGTGTTGCCTCCGGTGTTTGCCTCAGTGATTGTTCCGGGGTAGCAACTGTTATTGGCCGAGCAGCCCGTTTGATTGTAGACGCGCGTCCCACTCACGAAGGGGTTCAGTTCCATGTCTTGCCACTGGTGGCTGCTGTGCTCGGCCACATAAGCGATCCGCATGGAAAGACTCTTGCTCATCTGCTGTTCTAAAGCGAGGTTCCAGTCGTAGGTGAGCGGATCGTGGAAGCCGTGGACTGGATCGTAAGTCAGCCAGGCTTGCGAGCTGGAGATGGCAGTGGTTGAAAGTGGCGGTTGCGCTGCCGGGAAGGGATTGGCAATCCCATAGCTGCCGTAAGGATCGGCAAAGGTAATCTTCGATCCCGACGCACTATTATTAAAACTCACGCTGGTGATAAACGGCGCCAGGTTCGAGTAAATATTGAACAAGGTGCTGTTGATGCGGCTGTCATAGAACATGCCAACGCCGCCGCGCAGGCTGGTTTTGCCGGCGCCGAAGACGTCATAGGCAAAGCCAAGTCTCGGCATGAAGTGATTGAAGGCGGAGCTCACTCCGTTCTTATTGAACCCCGTGTCCCCCGCAAATTGCATGCCTGCGGGCGCATTCGGATACATGCTGGAGTGGGTGCCTGAGGCCCATATCGTCGGGAAGAAGCTCCCCATGCGCCCTTGGATCTCGTGCCAGGGCATGAAGGGCTCGTAACGAACGCCATAGTTCAGCGTCAGCCGGCTAGTGAACTTCCAACTATCCTGAGCGTATGCGCCTTGAAATTTGCCTCGAGGGTTGAAAAACTGGCCAGACGCCTGCGCAAATGTGTTGACATACCCAAGCAGGTAGCTGGCGATGGCGTCGCCGGTGTTGTTGGAATTGAAAGTGAACTGCCCCGGCTGCTGGAAGAGGTTATTAATGTCGATTTTCGATACCTCGCCGTGGTAGCCGACATCGATGTTGTGTTTTCCCATCAGGTAATGCACATCATCAGTGACCGTATAGTTCCCCCTGCGAAAGAACGCCTGCGGATTGTCGCCTATCGTGAAGTAACCTGTTGTTGCGATTTGATTGATCTGCTTGAACGCGGGCTGCCAGATATTGACGCCAAGGTCTGCCACACTGATGCTGTTGGAAACCGGCCCGCGTGCATCAAGTTCCAGCTGATTGCTGATGATGAAATTGTTGACGATGCGATCACTGAAGGTGTGCGTCTCAGAGATGAGCGAGTTGTAGTAGTGGTTCGCTGCCCCGTCGGTATAAGTGAGCAAATTCGTGAGATCTTCCACGCCGAGCAGGATGTATGAGTCGGAGAAGTACCGCAGCGTCAGCTTGTCCTTCGGCGTCAGCTCATGATCGACGCGGGCCGTCATCTCGGCCTGGCTGTAGCTGACCGGCTTCTGGATGGTAACGGATCCCGTTGAGGTTGCTGCCGGAAGATACTTCAGCAGGTTGAGTGCCGGCGCGCTGTAGGCTGCGGGGTTGATTGTAGTCGTGTAGGTGCTACCGCTCGCCGTGCATGACAAGATCGCCGTCGGCAACAGCGGGTCAGTAAGGCATGCTTTTTCGCCCGCAAATGTTCCGCTTAATTGTGCGGTCGTGGGCAGAATTACCGACGAAAACGTAGAAGCCCCATGATTGATCGTTTTCTGGTACCCAAAGAAGAAGAATGTTTTATCCCCTTTGATAAGGCGGGGAATCATGAGAGGTCCGCCGAGAGTGCCGCCAAACTGGTTTCGCTTGAGCGGGTCGACGGTCTTGCTATTGGTCGTGGCGCTATAGGTGAAGTAATTGGCGGCGTTCAGGGCGCGGTTGCGCACGAACTCGAATACATCACCGTGATACTTGCCGGTTCCGCTCTTGGTGATAATGTTGACGACGCCACCCGCGTTCTGGCCGTACTGCGCGTTGTAGTTGCTGGTTTCTACACTGAATTCCTGCAACGCATCGGGCATGGGGAAGGGCATGTTGACGTTGGTGTACTCATCCACGTTGTTGCCGCCATCGAGCATGTAGTTCGTTTGCCCGACAAATGTGCCGTTGGACGAGATGGCATAGACCATGGGAAACGTCTTGGTATTCCCCTGGTCCGCCTGGGCCGGCGGCGCCAGGGTGATGCCGGCGACCTCACCCGTCAGAGCCGCTGCATTGCGGCCGTTCAGGGGAAGCTCGTTCACCTGGGATGTGCCGATCACCTGTGACAGCGTTCCCGTAGTGACGTCTATCTGGGCAGCTTCTGCGTTCACTGTCACAGTCTCGGAGGTGCTGCCCGCCTTGAGAGTGATGTTGGCCGTGAGCGCGGCGTCCGCGCGGAGCTGCAGATCCTTCACCGTATACGCCGAAAATCCGGCGTGGCTGGCGGATACGTTGTAGATCGAGGGCGCCAGCGAAGGAAAAACATAAGTGCCGACTCCGTTTGATGTGGTCTTTATCAACAAACCGGTGTCAGCCTGCGTTGCCGTCACCACAGCGCCCGGAACGACTGCACCGGTTGCATCCGTTACCGTACCGCTGATGCTGCCATATCCCTGGGCGAACACTATGCCAGGGACACAGGCAAATACAAAGCACACAACCACCAAGCTGATGCTCAGCTTGAGAAAAGTCTTCATGTTAGCCTCCTTATTGCTTGTTGTCGTACCTTTCAACTCGACCCACTCTTTGCAGACACAATCCAAGCACAACCAGCCGAGCTGGATCTTCGACCGAGCATGGTTGTATTCAACGAGGCAGACGGCCGGTTAGACAGATACCGTCCGTGACCGTCAGGAATAGATATATCCAATTTATTTACATTGATTTAGGGCGGCAATGGAAAGCGCAAGCGCCCACTTTAGAATAGTGATTCTATTCTGCCGATACCGCCAATACTTTGGGTGGACCTGGCGTCTCATCGGTTACTGTGGTCCCAAGTACGATCTGCAGGTTCTGGCTAGCCCCGTTGAGTTGCGCCTGTTTGGCGATAGCCTGCATGAGTTCCGGGTCGTTGAGAAATTCCCCGGCGGCTTGGGTGCCGTAGGTGTAAAGCCCTCCGATTACGACGACAACATGTCCTGTTCCCGAGTCCCGAATACGAGAGATGAGCGCATAATCCTGCAATTTGGGGCTATTGGCTCCCGTGACATGATCTCGAGGCTGATTTGTGCCCCAACTCCAGCCGCGCGATAATGGGTTTTTTGCGTCCCTTATATAAATAAGATGCTTTTCCGCGTCCAGCGCCAGACTGTACCGAAGTTGCCGCGTCAGGCGAAGGCTCCATTCGTTATTGAAAGCCCCAATCAGAACAACTGCACCTTCTCTGAAATCGGAAAATGTGCTCGAATTGCCTCTACGGATTAGTACCTGCTTCTTCCTTGCTTCCAATACACCGACTACTCGGGCAATCGTCACTGCGTCTGCGAAAGGAACTGTTTGGGAGGCGTCCGAACTGAGGATTGGCGTGGCAGAATTTTCACTCCCATCCAGATCAGAGGGCATAGGCGGACCATTCGGATGGTCGCCAACGGCCAGAAGAACCGGCCCAGGCGTGTCCAAAACAGGCTTCCAGAAAATGTCCTGCGGGTTGGCTCTATTTAGCCATCCATATCCAACACTGGCTGCAACCGCAATGGCAGCCGCTAACCCGATTCCCCAATACCAGTTTGATCTTCGATGCGCCGTTTCTTTTGTCTGAATCCTCATTCCAGGCAGCGAGACGGGGCCAAACTCGATGTGCGCATTATGAGTTTGAAACGGACCGACGCTTGATTCCGGCTCTAATCCGGGTTCGGCAACAGAATGCGTTGCATGCCCAGGAAGCGTGAACCTCGGGATGTATGAACCCGGCACCAATCCCACACGCAATTCGGAACGGTGCTTTTCATCTACATAGTAAGTTGCCAATCTCTTGCGGAGCTCGGTTGCCGCAGTTCGCACAACATGATCCAGGTTCGTCTCATACGCGGGATCCCTTCCAAAGACTTCAATCCCGATGGCACGTTCCTTGATCTGATCCGTTGCACCGTTCAGAGTCTGCTCAACTACATATTTGAGAAAGGCAACAGATCTTTTACTGGAGCGGAAAACGTCGTCTCGTATCAGCAAATCAAGTTGCGCGTGGATCATATCCGCGGTCAACTCAGGCGTTGTTCCGTATTCAACTTCGACGTCAATCATCGCAGTTCCAGTGATAGCGATTCTAGCACGATAAATACAGGGGTTAGGGCGTTTCCCGGTTCTCGATCATCGAGTCCAGAATCGCAACGAAATCGCCTGTGGATGCGTTGCCTTCAAGGGCAGATGCGTAAGTCAGAATGCGTGCATAAAATTGAATAAAAAAGAGTTACGTACAGGCGTATATTCCATGGTTTTCTGAGAGCGACGCCAAAAACCCCGCTGTAGAACTGTCATATTTCTCGTCTCCTCATAAGCGCCTCCCATTGGAGCATAGAGCTTCATAAGTTTCCGACGGCCGTCTTCTTCAGGGGCCAGGCGATCCAATGTTTGCAGCCTCTCCGTCAGGGCTGATCTGATCTAGCGGTCCCCGGTTGCGGCAGCGGCATCTATGCCCGAAGTCGTTATACTGCTCAGGCGAATCTCTTCGACCTCCCTCGGCTTTGTTAGAATTGCGGCGGCTATGTTATTTGGACATTCAATTCTCAATGGCGAGCCCCGGGAGGGAACCGGGGCTGCATTTGCAGGCTTCAACCCGGTGACGGGAGATCGCCTCGATCCGGTCTATCATTGCGCCTCTACGGAAGATGTCGATCTCGCTGCAAATCTGGCGGAAGAGGCCTTTGGAATCTACGCCAAATTGCCCGGCACGGAAAAAGGCCGATTCCTTCGCCACATCGCCACGGGAATTGAATTCATCGCAACTGAATTGGTGGAGCGAGCGCATCAGGAAACTGCTCTGCCTGAAAAGCGTCTGCTGGGAGAGGTTGCACGGACTGTAAATCAGCTTCGGCTCTTTGCCCAGGTGGTAGAAGAAGGCTCGTGGGTTATGGCGCGCATTGATCCCGCCGAGCCGCAGCGCGAGCCCCTGCCCAGGGCAGATATCCGCTCCGTGTTGCGTCCGCTGGGCCCGGTTGCGGTCTTTGGCGCCAGCAATTTTCCTTTCGCATTTTCCGTGGCTGGAGGGGATACCACGTCCGCGCTCGCTGCGGGCAATCCGGTAATCGTCAAGGCGCATTCGGCGCATCCGGGAACAAGCGAGATGGTAGGGAAAGTCATCTGCCGCAGCCTTCGAGAGTGCGGGTTGCCGGCGGGAACCTTCGCGCTGATCTTCGGCTCCGGCGCTCAGGTGGGGTCGGCGCTGGTGCAACATCCGGCGATAAAGGCTGTGGGCTTTACGGGATCGCTGACTGCCGGAAAGGCTTTGATGCAACTGGCGGCGGAACGCCCGGAACCCATCCCCTGTTTTATGGAGATGAGCAGCACCAATCCCCTTTTTGTGCTCCCGGAGGCCTTGCGCACGCGCGGCGCAGAGATCGCGAAGGGCCTCTTTGCATCGTTCACACTGGGCGTTGGGCAATTCTGCACCAAGCCTGGGCTGATTTTCTTGCCTGGGAATGAAGATGCGGACGCGCTGGTGGCCGAGCTTGCAGCGAATGTGCGGCAAGCATCGCCTTCTCCCATGCTGACCGCAGGAATATGCAAGAGTTACAAATCCGGAGTGACGCGGCGGCAAGGGCATAGCGGCGTGGAATTACTTGCGCAGCCATCACAGGAGATCACCGGTGCCGCCCATGTTTCTCCGGCTCTGTTTCAAGTCAAGGGAGCCGAACTGCTCCGCGACCCCGAGCTGATGAAGGAGATCTTTGGCCCGAGTATGCTCATTGTCCGCTACGCAGACCGGCAGGAGTTGATCGCACTGGTGTGCGCGCTCGAAGGGCAGCTTACGGCGACCTTGCACGGAACCGATGTCGATATCGCCGGCTTCGCCGATCTGGTTGCAATTCTGGAACGCAAGGCGGGAAGACTCGTCGTCAACGGCTACCCTACCGGCGTGGAAGTCTGTCACGCCATGGTGCACGGTGGACCGTATCCTGCCACCAGCGACAGCCGCCACACGTCCGTCGGCACGCAAGCCATTTATCGCTTTGCCCGGCCGGTGTGCTACCAGGATTTTCCCCAGGCGGCATTGCCGGATGAATTGAAAGATGAAAATCCTCTTGGCATTTGGCGCTTAGTTAACGGCGCATTCACGCGCGATCCGATTTAGGACGAGAATAACAATTCTATTCACATCAGCGGATTACTACTCTCATGAGTGACTTGTCGGTTTTACGGCCCGCAGACAGAGAAAGATTACGCCGGGGACGTGGAGCGCAGGAGAGAGATTTCCGTGTTGCGGAAGTACGGTTTGTTCGATATCCAGCGACGCTGCCTCATTGCATCCTGGACCTGTTCATCGGGCACACAAGCGTTATAGCATCTCAGAGAACAGGCGCTCCAATCCGGAGTGCCTCTCTACCCTGAGATTGAGAGGCTCTTCACATCGCAACCATCTCACTCACGTCGGTGCTGGAGACGGCTGACCGAAATCTCCTCAGCGTTGCCACGCACGCGCATGGACCTGCCGGGCTCCTGCCGCTCTCCGCGGAGATGCTGCTCACCGAGCCATCGGGAAATCTATTCGGCCTGACTCAAAACGCCGGCATGGGCTGGGATCCGGATCGCCTGCTCGATCCGGAATTTCTCATCCTGAGCACGCATGGGGGCCTGCGCGCCGAGAGCGGTGAGCCCATTGCCCTCGGTTTCCATACGGGGCATTGGGAGGTCGGCTTGCTGGTGGCCGAGACGGCTCGCGAATTGAAGGCTCTGCACGCCGTCCCCTTTGCCGGAGCATGTACCGACCCCTGCGATGGCCGCTCGCAGGGCACGACCGGCATGCTCGACTCTCTTCCCTTTCGCAACGATGCCGCGATTGTGCTTCGCCGGCTGATACGATCGCTGCCCACCGGCAAGGGAGTGATCGGTATCGCGACCTGCGACAAGGGTTTGCCCGCCATGATGATGGCGCTGGCTTCCGCGGGAAATAGCCCCGTCGTTCTTGTGCCAGGAGGCGTCACACTTTTGCCGGAATCGGGAGAGGATGCGGGAAAAGTTCAAACCATCGGCGCGCGTTTCGCTCAGGATCAAATTACATTGGAGTATGCCGCCGAGGTGGGTTGCCGCGCTTGTGCGTCTCCTGGCGGGGGGTGCCAGTTCCTGGGCACTTCGGCAACCAGCCAGGTGGTTGGCGAGGCGCTCGGACTGGCACTGCCCCACACCGCGCTCGCGCCCTCTGGTCAACTCATCTGGCTTGACGCCGCGCGCCGTTCGGCCCGCGCCATTCTGCGCCTGCACCAGCTAGGCGTTGGCGCTGAGGACGTCCTCACTCAGCCGACAATCCGGAACGCCATGGTGGTCCATGCCGCCTTCGGCGGTTCCACAAACCTTCTATTACACATTCCTGCCATTGCATATGCGGCGAAATTACAGCGCCCGACGGCTTCAGACTGGGCCGAGGTAAACCGCCTGGTGCCGCGTCTCGTCGATGCGCTTCCCAATGGGCCTCGCAATTTCGCTACCGTGCAGGTCTTTCTTGCCGGCGGCGTACCTGAGGTAATGCTGCACCTGCGGGCAGCCGGGCTCCTCGACACCAGTGTAATGACTGTCTCTGGAGAATCGCTCGATACATCTCTCGATTGGTGGCAGCAGAGCCCCCGGCGCCATGAATTGCGCCGCATCCTGCAAGAGAAGGACGGTATCGATCCCGATGATGTGATCATGTCGCCCAGTCGCGCCCGTTCCAGAGGACTGACTTCCACCATCTGCTTTCCCGTGGGTAACCTCGCCCCGGAGGGTGCGGTCATCAAGAGCACCGCGATCGATCCCTCGCTGGTCAACGAGAGCAATGTATATCGGCATCTTGGTCCAGCCAGGGTTTATATCTCTGAAGCCGCGGCGATCCAGGCAATCAAGAGCGATCAAATCGTGCCTGGCGATGTAATCGTCCTTATCTGCGGTGGGCTACTGGGCGCGGGCATGCAGGAGATTTATCAGATCACCTCGGCGCTCAAGCAGCTTCCCCATTGCAAGAACGTGGCCGTATTGACCGATTCGCGCTTCAGCGGCGTTTCTACCGGGGCCTGCATCGGCCACATATCGCCAGAGGCGCTCGCGGGCGGGCCGATCGGCAAGGTTCAGGAAGGCGATCAAATTGAAATTATCATCGATCGCGAAAAGCTGACCGGCTCACTCCATCTCGTAGGAGATGCAGACGAGATCTTCGGCGCAGAAGTGGGCGCGCTGCGCCTTGCGCAGCGGGCGCCCCGCGCGGATTTGCGTCCGCATCCCCAACTGCCCGAAGACACTCGTCTCTGGGCTGCGCTGGTGCAGGCCAGTGGGGGCGTTTGGGGCGGCTGTGTCTATGACGCCGACAAGATCATTTCTCTTCTGGAGCAGAAACCATGAAGCTCTACCGTACGAACCTGGGATGTTTCGTAGAAGAAAGAGGCAAGTATTATCGCGTTCCGTTGACTTCGCTGGATGCGCTGGTAACCCACGACGATTTGCAGGGGTATCTTTTGTCCGTTATAGACAAGAGCGAGGGCGTAGATATCGCTATCTCCGAACTTGACTTTGCTTCAGCGCAAATACTGGCCCCTATCGGCAATCAGGAGGTATGGGCTGCGGGTGTCACGTACTACCGCAGCCGCAGTGCACGAATGGAAGAGTCGAAAAGTGCAGATGGAGGCGATTTCTACGATCGTGTCTATTCGGCGACGCGTCCGGAGCTGTTCTTCAAGGCTACGGCAAGCCGCGTCGTTGGCCACAAAGAGTGCGTCCGCATCCGCAGTGACGCCAGGTGGTCGGTCCCGGAGCCGGAACTCACGCTGCTGATCAACCATCGGGGCCAGATCATCGGCTATACGGTTGGAAATGACATGAGTTCACGGGACATCGAAGGAGAAAACCCGCTATATCTGCCCCAGGCGAAGGTCTATGACGGCAGTTGCGCATTGGGTCCATGCGCCCTCATCAGCCGTGAGCCGCTGCCAGCCTCCACGCCCATCAGTATTGAGATCGTCCGCCATGGCGCTACAGAGTTTTCCGGCGTGACAACACTCGCCGAGCTCAAACGCGAACCATCGCAACTGGTCGAATATCTCTTCCGCGACAACACGTTTCCATTCGGTGCTTTTTTGATGACGGGAACCGGAATCGTCCCGCCGGATTCCTTCAGCCTTGCAAGCGGAGATCGGATTCGAATCACCATTGACCCCATAGGCACGCTTGAAAATGAAGTAGTACAAGGAAACTGAGATTAGCTCACTATGGTCTATGTGCCTTGCATCAGGAATGAATGCTTCCGGGTGTCAAGTGCGGAGCACCATCAGGCCACTGGGGCGGGGGGAAGAGAGAGCTCGTCGAGCCAGTTGGAGTGCCCGGCAACTTTTGTACCCACCGAGATGAGAGAACCCGGAAAAGATGAGCCTTAGACTTTGTCAGCCAATGTGCACGCTTTCGTATCAGGCGCACTACGGGGCCGTTGCCACAAGAAGGGCACGAATCGAGTCACCCATTGTTCCAGATGGACTTTAATCTTCCCATATCAGAGAGATGCTATTCACTGATATGGGGGTGATAATTCCATGTTCGATTTGGCGCACGAATTGTGTATAAAGGGAAAGACCTCACGTAGATTCAGCACTATCGAGAATTCTCCGGCCAAATTTCCTGGACGGATTCGAGAATTTCCCTGTATTTTTCCCTGTTAACAAGGCGATTTGCGTTCGCTGAAAGAAGAACCGTTAACTTTCCGCTTGCCGACCAACCGTCCGGAGCCGCGTCTGCCTTCAGGAGCACCAGTGCGAGGGTCGTGCAGATAGGTTTTAGCCCGTGCGCGTGGGCCAGGAGCCAATCTCTCTGCCTGTGGCATACCCGGTAAACCTGAGTCAAGAAAACAGCCCGTAAAGGACCATCCCACCGGCCAGAAACCCCGACAACCAAATTAAGAACCTCATTCTGAATAAATATCGGTCCTAACAACCGGCGTTACCCCTATCCTTTCTGCCGTTTAGAGGCTGTTTTTACTGCTCATCGAGGGCTGAAATATTCTCTTGCAACCCTCCCTGTTTCGGCGTAAATTGTTTGCGTCATTCCTCCCCCTCGGAGCAGCTTCCGCAGGTATCAGGTGCAATGCCCGAGACCGCTAGGGGGAGTGTATGCATTTTCCCTTTCCCGCATCGTTCCACTTCTCAACAGACCACAGGTGCGCCCTGGCTCGAGCCTTATCACTCCTAAAGCCTGATCTTCCACGCACAAGACAACGTGAGCGATTCACCGGGCTGGCCGCGTTTTGTCATCTATCGAAATACCGAGTTATTGCCTCATTCTCCTCAGGAGATTCCGCCATGAATCGAATATCCCGGCTCGTCAAGTCTTCGATCCTTACCCTCTTCTCCCGCCGCGTATTCAGCCATTCATTCAAGCTCGGCAGATTACGCGCAGGGAGCATAGTTCTGGCTATTCTGGTGGGCGTGGCGTGGAACAGCGCTTCCGCGCAGGTGAGTTATACCGGGACACAGAGAACGCTGGGCAGCGGCTTCAATCAGCCCGTTGGCGTGGCGGTGGGCGGAAACGGAAATGTCTTCGTCTCCGATCAGGGCAACACTGCGGTGAAAGAGATTCTGGCGGCGGGCGGATATACAACAATCAACACCGTGGGCAGCGGCTTTATCCATCCCACAGGCATAGCTGTGGACGGAAGCGGGAATGTCTTCCTTGCAGATAACTATTCCTGCTGTGGGGTGCAGGAGATTCTGGCGGCGGGCGGTTACACCACGGTCAACACCGTGGGCAGCGGCTTTCACAATCCCTCTGGCGTGGCGGTAGACGGAAGCGGGAATGTATTCGTCAGCGATACCAACAATAATTTGGTGAAAGAGATCGTTGCGGGCACCGGTGGTGCAGCAAGCGGCACGGTCACCTCAGGCTCCACGGTCGTGACGCTGGGCGGCAGCTATTGGATCCCCTCTGGGTTGGTGGTTGACAAGAACGGAAATGTTTTCGTTGCAGATGTTTACAACAATGCGGTGAAGGAGATTCTGGCGGCGGGCGGTTACACCACAGTCAACACCGTGGGCAGCGGCTTCAATCATCCCGGTGATGTGGCGGTGGACGGGAGTGGGAATGTATACGTCGCCGATACCAACAACAATGCAGTGAAGGAGATCGTTGCGGGCACCGGCGGCGCAGCAAGCGGCACAGTCACCTCAAGCTCCACGGTCATAACGCTGGGCAGCGGCTTCAGCGTGCCCAATGGCGTGGCGCTGGACGGCAGCGGGAACATCTTCGTCGGCGATCAAGATAACAATGCGGTGAAGGAGATCATGTTGGGGGCTGTGAACTTTGGTTCACAGGCAGTGGGCACCATCAGCACCACGGTAGCCCTGAGCTTCACTATCTCCTCCGGTACAACGGTCGGCAGCATCTCTGTAATGACCACGGGCATCACGGGCCTGGACTTTGTCGATGCCGGATCAAGCACCTGTACGGCCATAACGTACGGCTCTGACACCAACTGCGTCGTCAATGTGAAGTTCACTCCAGCGTATCCCGGCACTCGACTTGGCGCCGTTGAGTTTTTCGATGGCAGCGGTAACAGCCTGGCGACCGTATATTTGGCCGGCACGGGCACGGGTCCGATGACGGATTTTTATCCCGGCGCGCAGAGTACGGTAGCCAGCAGCTTGTCTTATCCCTATGGCGCGGCGGTGGATAACATCGGCAACGTCTACATTGCCGACGCCGGCAACAGCCGTGTGCTGAAGGAGACACTATCGAGCGGAAGCTACTCGGAGAGCACGGTAGACAGTGGCTTAAGTTATGCCCAGGGCGTGGCGGTCGATGGCGCCGGAAACCTCTACATTGCTGTCAGAGGCAATAACAGTGTTGTGAGGGAAACGCTATCTGGGGGCAGCTACACGCAGAGCGTCGTAGCAAGCAGCAGCTTGAATCATCCCTATGGCGTGGCAGTGGATGGCGTCGGCAACGTCTACTTCTCAGACACCGATAACAACCGTGTGCTGAAGGAGACGCTGTCGGGCGGCAGCTACACAGAGAGCACTGTGGACAGCGGGTTGAGTGAACCCTCTGGCGTGGCAGTGGATGGCAACGGCAATGTCTACGTCGCCGACGCTAACAACAACCGCGTGCTGAAGGAGACACCCTCCGGAAGCAGCTATACGCAGAGCACGATCGTTAGCGGCTTGAATTATCCCAAAGGCGTGGCGGTAGATGGCAGCGGCAACGTCTACATCGCCGATACCAACAACAGTCAAGCGTTGATGGAGACGCTTTCGGGGGGCAGCTACACACAGAGCGCGGTGGCCAGCGGCTTGAATCGCCCCTTTGGAGTAGCGGTAGATGGCAGCGGCAATGTCTACATTGCCGGCACAATCAACGGCAACGCACTGAAGGTGGATGTATCGGATCCGCCCACATTGAGCTTTGCATCGACGGGGGTCGGGTCCACCAGCAGCGACAGCCCACAGACGGTGACTTTGTGGAATCTTGGCAATGCAACGCTGAACTTCCCGGTACCGGGGAGCGGGAACAATCCCAGCATTACAACCAACTTTACGTTAAACAGCAGCGGGGGGACGGCGTGCCCGCTCATCAATAGCGGAGCCGGATCGCCGGGCACGCTGGCGCTGGGAACATCGTGCACCCTGCCCATCAGTTTTTCTCCACTGTCGGGCGGCAGTATCAGCGGATCGCTGATCGTGACGGACAACACCCTGAACGGAAGCAATGTCGCCCAGACGATACCGCTCAACGGCACAGCCACCAATGTCGGGACGACGACTACACTGGGCTCTTCTCTGGATCCGTCCACCTATGGCCAATCTGTAACGTTTACCGCGACAGTGGCGCAAGCGAGCGGTAGCGTGACGCCCACAGGGACAGTGCAGTTCAGCGTGGATGGAGGCGCTGTGGGATCGCCGGTGACGTTGAGCGGCGGAACCGCTGCATATTCCACTAGCGCACTGATTGCTAACTGGCACAGCATCACGGCAGTCTATACGCCCGCCTCGGGCAGCGGCTTCATCTCCAGCACCTCAGCGGAGTTGGGGCAGACGGTTTTGCCTGTTTACTACACCGCGCCAACGGAACCGGTAGGAACAACGAGTGGAACGCAGACGATCACGATACAGCTTTCGAGCAGCTTTACGCTGGGATCGATCAGCGTGGTGACCCAGGGAGCAACCGGGCTGGACTTCAACGTGGCTAGTGGCGGCACCTGTACTATTGGTAATTCTTACAATCCCGGTGATACCTGCACGGTGAACTACACCTTTACGCCCAAAGCGCCGGGAGCAAGAATGGGCGCTATTGTTCTCTCTGATAACTCCACGCCGACGGCAGTGGTGGAATCAATAACTAACCTGGCCGGCACGGGCACCGGACCGCTGGTTATCTTTCCCAGCAATACGACGACGATCAGCTTGGCGAATTCGACGTTCACATCGGCCAATGGCGCGGCGGTGGACGCAAGCGGGAACGTCTTTGTAGCGGCTGGAGGTGTTTATGAGATGGTTGCAGCCGGCGGCGTGGTCTCCAGCTCTTCGACAGTCATTCCGATAGGAAGCGGAATCACAGCCGCCACAGCCGTGGCAGTGGACGGCAGCGGCAACGTTTTCGTCATGGAGAACAGCACGGGACTCCTGGGTTGTGTAAAGGAGATCGCGGCAGTCAACGGCACAGTCTCCAGCGCTTCGCCGGTAATCCAGATTCATTGCGGACAGAACAATGGCGCGATGGCGATGGACGCGCAAGGCAACGTCTACATCATAGATATCTTCCTGAACTGGCTTAACGAGATCCTGGCGGAGGCCGGGACGTCAACCAGCTATACGCACATAATTGCGGTTAAAGGGATCGGCAAAGCGTCTGGCTTGGCGGTGGATTCGCACGGCAACGTCTTCACGGCGAATGATTTGGACAATTCTGTGAATGAGATCGTAGCAATTAACGGCTCAATCTCTGACAATTCATCCATTATCACCGTGGGAAGCGGATTCCAGCGTCCGGTTAACCTGGCAGTAGACGCCGCCGGTGACGTTATCGTCGGTGAAGCGATAACTAACCAACTGAAAAAGATTGTTGCTGTCAGCGGCGTGGTCTCCGGCGCTTCGCAAGTTATCACGATGGGAAGCTGGTCGAGTCCTTCTCCGTGGCTCGGTTCGGTAACTGGTCCGCTGGGGCTTGATGCGGGCGGTAACGTCTACGTCACAGGCTATGACGGTTTTGAAAAGTTTGACCTGGCTGACCCGCAAAGCATGGCGTTTTACGATACCGCGGCAGGCCACACCAGCTTGGATAGCCCGAAGACGATGACAGTCGCCAACGCGGGCAATGCAAATTTAACGATTCCGGTACTCTCCGGCAACAACGCCAGCATCTCTACCGGCTTTACGCTTGATTCATCGACGACCTGCCCGCAGTTGACCAGCTCGAGTACCGCGGCCACGCTGGCGCCGGGCCCAAGCTGCATGTATGTAATCAACTTCAGCCCGGTATGGGGACAGATTGGGTCGCTCTCAGGCCAACTGGTGCTGACGGATACCAGCCTGAACGCGACCTCGCCACCCTATGCCACGCAGACTGTTAGCCTGCAAGGTACAGTCTCACCGTATGCCACGACGATAACCGCCGCCAATGCCATGGCAGCATACAGCCCCGGCGACCAGGTAGTTACGCTTTCGGCCACAGTCACGAGCGCCCTGGGGACGGTGAACGAGAGCACGATGTTGTTTACGGTGTGGGACGGTAGCGGCAACCAGGTAGGCGTGTTAGCGACCAGCGGCACGGTAACCGGAGGCGTGGCGAGCGCGTCTTTTATTTTGCCCGGCGGCACAGTCCCCGGTACATATACGATCCTGGCCGCGTACGCCGAGACGGCGACGTTTGCTCACAGTTGGGAAAACACGCATACCTTTACGGTGGTGAATACCAACTTTGGCTCCATCAACGTCGGCAGCACCAGCACGACGGTTGCCATCCCATTCAACTTCAACTCTGCTGTCACCGTGGGCAGTTGGAGTGTACTCACACAGGGCGCAACCGGCCTGGACTTTGCCGACACCGGCACGGGAACCTGCGCGGCTCATAGTTATGCCGCCGGATCCTTCTGTACGGTCGGTGTTAACTTTACGCCAAGGGTTCCCGGACAACGCAATGGAGCCGTGGTGCTCTACGACCCCTCCGGCAATGTGCTGGCAACGGTCTACATTACCGGCACGGGTATGGGGCCTATGACGGTCTTTTATCCCGGCACGCAAAGCACGGTGGGCAGTGGCTTGGACCTTCCCTTTGGCGTAGCGTTGGATGGCAGCGGCAACATCTACATCGCCGACAGTAACCACAACCGTGTTCTGAAGGAGACACTGGCAGGCGGCATCTACACCCAGAGCACGGTGGTCAGCGGCCTGAATTCTCCCTTTGGAGTAGCGGTGGATGGCGCCGGAAACCTCTACATCGCTGATACCTATCACAGTCAAGTACTGAAGGAGACACCCTCGGGGGGCAGCTACACAACGAGCGTTATCGCAGACCAATGGAGCAACGGCTTGTCTTATCCCGGCGGCGTAGCAGTAGATGGCAGCGGGAATGTCTACATCGCCGACTCTCACAACAACCGTGTGCTGATGGAGACGCTCTCGGGGGGAAGTTACACCCAGAGCGTCATCGGAGGTAGCAGCTTAGCTATCCCCGAGGACGTAGCGGTGGATGGCAGCGGGAATGTCTACATCGCCGACTCCTGGAACAACCAGGTACTGAAGGTGCCGCCGGGCGATCAGACATGCCTAACGCCGGGGGATTGCACCACGGTAGGCAGCGGACTGGCTGTGCCCGTGAGCTTGGCGGTGGATGGCGTCGGGAACGTCTACATCGCCGACAGTTACAACTATCGCGTGCTGATGGAGACGCTGTCTGGCGGCAGCTACACGCAGAGCGTCATCATGAACAGCGGCTTGTCTTATACCTATGGCGTGGCGGTGGATGGCCACGGCAATGTCTACATCGCAAATAGTGCGGGCGACCAAGTATTGAAGGTGGATGTCTCTGACCCGCCCGCCCAGAGCTTTGTGACGACCCTGCCGGGCGCAACCAGCACCGACAGCCCGAAGACGGTCACTCTTTGGAACCTGGGGAATGCAACGCTGAACCTTCCGAAACCGTCGAGCGGAAACAATCCCAGCATGACAACAAACTTTACTCTCAACAGCAGCGGCGTGACGGCCTGCCCGCTGATCGCCAGCACGGCAGGTTCCGGAGGCACGCTGGCGCTGGGAAGATCGTGCACTTTGCCCATCAGCTTTGCGCCAACGGTTGGTGGCAGCCATAGCGGGGCGTTGACTTTGACGGACAACAACCTGAATGGGAATAACGTCGCTCAACCAATACCGCTCAGCGGATTTGGAGGGAATTCGACCACGCTGACGCTGGACGCCAGCCCCTCCGGCAGCAATCTGGGCCAAGCAGTGACGTTGACCGCGACGCTGGGCGTTCCGGGAAATAACCTTGTGATAAACGGCGGCTTTGAAAGCGGCGATTTTACCGGGTGGAACAATGATGGGAATGAAAGCGTCGATGGGTTTTGGCCTAACACGGGAAATTATTCCGCGGATTTTACGAGTGTCGGCTCTTACGGCACCATCTCGCAGACGCTGACCACGACTGCGGGCGCCAGCTACACGCTTAGTTTCTGGTTGGCTAATACAGTATCTTCCAGCGGCGATTGTGACTTTAAGGTTTCGTGGAACGGCACCGCGATAGGCGACATCAACGGCTGCTCGTTCCCTTATACGCAATTCACCTACACCGTCACCGGAACCGGCAGCGATATATTGAGTTTTGCGGGCGAAACCATCTCTGACGATACCCTTCTGGACGATGTTTCCGTATTGCCTGTCGTGTCCCCAGTCTCTTTATCATCCACGAATGGGGAGTTGGTGAGCTTCTACAACAACGGGTCCGCGACTCCTCTGGCTACGAGCGCTCTCCACAACGGCGTGGCCACGCTGCAAACCACCGCGCTGCCTGAGGGAAGCAACAACCTGACGGCCACCTACCCCGGTGACGCCAGCTTAGCCCCCAGCTTGTCCACCCCGGCCACGGTGCAGGTTGCGGGCGCACCTACGCAGTTGGTGATCTTGACCGGCACTCCCCAGTCGGCCACCATCAATACGGTCTTTGCCATTCCTCTGACGGTTGAGGTGGAGGACGCGCACGGTATTCCTGTTCCGGGCACAACCGTAACCTTTCAAGTCACGCCCGCCTCCAACGGCGCCAGCGCAGCGCTCTCCACCGCCGCTTCTTCGACAGGCTGTGCAAGCACCGTTTTCGTGGCAGGCACAAACATAAAACTCCCGACCAGGAACCTCTTCGCGGCACGCCACCCCATGGTTCCTGAGGAGGGGGAGCCCGCCTCGATCACGCCCGGCTGCGCCGCGGTGATCGCCACGGCCAACGGGAGTACGGGAAGCTATATCGTGACCGCAACCTCAGGCAGCCTGAGCGCCACGTTCAACCTGACCAATGTGGCGCCGGTGATCTTCACGGTGACTACTGAGATCGATGACGCGACAGGTATCGCCACTAACTGCACCAACCAGTCGCTGAGCGGAGCCACGCTCGACAGCAATTGCAGTCTGCGCGATGCCATGGCGGCCGTGGCGGCAAGCCATTCAGACATAGCGCCGATTGTGAACTTTGCTCACACGTTGACCACCAGCACCGGGACCATCACCCCGAGCGTGAGCACCCCCGGCGTCATCAACATCGACACCGGAGGCCGCCTATACACGGACTCCAACATGATCATTCAGGGGCCGGGCGCAAACGTGCTCAGTGTTGCCAGCGCAAATTTGAACAGGATCTTCTATTTCGATTCCGACGGAATCTATGCCATCTCCGGGCTGACTATCACTGGCGGCCATTACACAGAAGGCAGCGGCATCAAGAACTTCGGAACACTAACGGTGAACAACTGCACCATCAGCAACAATACCGCGACCACGTGGAGTGGCGGCGGCATACACAACTCCAATAACGCCACGCTGACGGTGATTAACAGCACCATCAGCAACAATACCGCTGCAAACAACGGCGGCGGCATCGTCAACTACGGCACGCTGACGGTAATCGACAGTACCTTCAGCGGCAACTCTGCGCCCAACGGCAATGGCGGCGGCCTATATAACTACTACACCGGCATTCCGATTACTTATACAGGAGATGAATTTGAAGAAGTAGCTAGCGCTCGCACCGGCGTCGGCGGCTCCAAATGGGCATTACTGAACAGAGTACATCCGTTTGTAACGACTACGATCATCAACCTTAACTACAATGGCACGGCTACGGTAACCAACAGCACCTTCAGCGGCAATAGCGATGGGAACAGCGGCGGCGGCATCTACACCTATAGCAACTCCAGCCCGTCGCTGGCGCTGGCCAACAATCTGATTCGTGATCCTGTTAACGGCTCCTACATCGACATCCTGGGCAATTTGATTGCCGGTGTGGGGAACGTTACATCGAGCAACACTTTGATTGCGCCACTGGGGTACTACGGCGGGCAGACGCAGACCATGCCGCCGTTGCCGGGCAACATCGGCATTTGCGCGGGCCTGGCCGTCAATCTTCCAGCGGGCGTAATAACCGACCAGCGCGGAACCGGATTCCCGCAGGGCAACATCATCTATCCCGGCTACTCCGCGGGTATCCCTTGCGTGGATGCGGGCGCGGTGCAAACCAACTACGCGCTAAGCTTCACCAGGGAGCCTCCATCGAGCATGCGCGTAAACGCGGCATTTACCTCCTCTAATGCGCCTCAGGTGACGTTGACCGAGAGCGGGAGTACCGCGACATTTGTCAGCGGCGCGGTTTCCGCCTCCGGCAGCCCCGGCTCGTTGAGCGGTAACTCGGTGGCGCTCGCCTCGGGCGTTGGCAGCTACAGCGGCCTCTCCGTCACATCGGGCGCGAGTAACGAGCAGTTGACGGCGAGGCTGGGCCTGAACGCATCCCTGAACACACCGCTGAGCATTACCGCCACCAGCAACACCTTCAGCGTGATTGGCATTACTCTGTCGCCCACTTCGCTGAGCAGCGGAACGGTGGGTGTTGGGTACTCGGCAACCATCACCGCCAGCGGCGGAAGCGGCAGCTATACCTACACGGAATCCGGCACGTTGCCAGCCGGGATTACGCTGAACAGATCTACCGGAGTGTTGTCGGGAACGCCGACGGCGGGCGGCACATTCAACATTACCGTCACGGCTACCGACAGCACCAGCGCCAGCGCCAGCCAGCAGTACACATTAACCATTGCGCCGCCAACAATCACGTTGACGCCCGCAACGCTGCCCTCCGGCACCGACGGAGCAGCCTATAGCCAAAGCGTCTCTGCCAGCGGCGGAACCAGCCCCTATATCTACGCCCTCGCCA
>Ga0182027_10001322_pt1 | contig 41730 bp, 34 predicted proteins | sample 712E1DmetaG_FD_121300 | JGI IMG/M metagenome (GOLD analysis project Ga0182027, IMG submission 121300) | Permafrost microbial communities from Stordalen Mire, Sweden - 712E1D metaG (Illumina Assembly) | ecosystem: Environmental > Terrestrial > Soil > Wetlands > Permafrost | place: Sweden...
CCGTATACAATTATGGCGACCACTTTAAAAACACGACGGAAGCAGACAGGCTTGCGGATATTGCGGCAAACAGGTTATTGTCCCAAAAGGTCTTGGTAGAGGGGAACGGAAATTGCCGCGGAATGCGGGCCGGCAAACGGTTTACTTTAAAGGAACATTTTATCGATGACATGAACGCAAAATACGTTATTACCCGCGTCACGCATAACGGGACCCACACCAACGAAGGCGGCAGCGTCAATGTCTATACCTATGCGAACCGGTTTTCCTGCATTCTTGCGGCGCAAGCTGATACGTTTCGGCCGCAATTGAAAACACATGTCCCGCGTATCCATGGCATCATGACAGCCCAAATCGAGGCGAACGGGTCTAATTATGCCGCGCTCGACGACATGGGCAGATACAAAGTGCGCATGCCCTTCGACTTGTCGAATGCGAAAAATTACGAAGCGTCGCAGTATGTCCGTTTGGCCCAACCCTATGCAGGCTCCAATTACGGCATGCATTTCCCATCGCATGAGGGAACGGAAATGGTATGGGCATGCATCGACGGCAATCCCGACCGTCCGCTTGGATTGGCAACGGTGCCCAATGCAAACACGATTTCTCCTGTGGTAAGCGCCAACAAGCAACAGAACCTCATCCGTACCGCAGGCGGAAACGAGTTTCTGCTCGACGATACAGATGCCAAGCAAAAGGTTCGGCTCACAACGAAATCAAAACATACGCTTGAAATGGACGATGATCTCAAGCGGGTGTTTGTCCAATCCAAAGACCAGAACAAGCTTTTGCTTGATGACAAAAACGAAGTCGTGTCGTGGAACGGGAAAAGCCATTCCATAACCATGACCTATAAAAGCGGCAGCGAAAGCATTGTCATCACGACCAAAGAGGGCCATACCATTTCAATGGACGACAAAAACAAGAAATTGACAATACAGACAAAGGCCGGCAACATCATCGACATGGACGATTCGGGCAAGAAAATCGCCATGGCCGACTCTGCAGGCAAAAACAAGGTCACCTTAGATGGCGACGGCAACAAAATCCTTATTGATTCCCAGGGTGAAATCCAGATAAGCGCCGCAAAAGACCTGACGATAAAGGCCGCGAACATCAAAATGACATCGCAAGGCAAAATCGACATGCAAGCGTCAAGCGACATCACGATCAAAGGCATGAAAATCTCGCAGAAAGCAGACATGGATTTCGAAGCAAAAGGAATGAACATGAAGCTGGATGCGGACATGAACATGACCATCAAAGGCGGCATGCAAACAAAAGTCGGCGGTATGATGACCGAACTGTCCGGCGATACCATGGCAAAGGTAAAAGGCGCAATCGTCATGATAAATTGATACGAAGTTGCGTTCAAAATTGCCTATTAGCAATATTATAATTACCCCTCCATCTCCCTTATGGAGCGTTTTTTGAAAGTGCCCCCAGGGGTTTAGGGGGGATTTTGAACAGATACTACTTGCTGGTATTTCCACATTTAGTTCGCAAAAGCCATATTATAGGCATCATGTTTAAACAAGGCATGGTGCCTATTCATATTAAGGAGTGATTATGAAGCGTCGTACATTTTTCTCGAACTCGGTTTTACTTTTTTCCCTTTCCGCAATTTTGTTTTCCACACAAGCAACCGTTTATATCGCGACCGACACCGTAAATATCAAGGGCAAAACCGCGATAGTGCGCGCCTCGTCGGAACTTCGGGCCTCAAAAACCGATCCGGTAACCTATAGCCTGAAAAATATTTACGACAACGATTCAACGACCCATTGGATCGACGGCAGCCAACTTACGGGCGCCGGAGAATGGCTGGACATCAAGTATCCCGTTCAATACAAGTTCAGGGGAATGGTTTTCGGATTGGGGTGCAGGAAAGATTTTATGTGCCTTGAAGATTACAGTGTGCCCTTGACAATCAAGGTAAAAATAGATGACAAACCCACGTTCGATTATGCGATCGACTGGGACACGAATAACGACGCGCACGGCAGTGTTACCCGTCAAGAAGTCAACATGCGCAAGGCAATGTTTTGGTTCAATACCGACACTGCCTTTACGACCGCATCGATCCAAGTGAAATTCGAGACCGTGCAAAACGGTCAACGGTTCCAGAAGCTTGCCATATCGGATCTTGAACTGCTTGAAGGCGACAACACGCAATTCGATTTGTTGAATATCCTTAAAAACGTCACCATCAACCCCAACGACATGGGCATTGTCAATTCGCCGGTGGTCATGCTGGGCCAAGACGGTCCCGACCGCATCAAACAATGTCTTGACAGCGTATATAATGACCAGGGTTCCGCATGGAAAAGCGATTCCGCAAAAATAGACCAGGGGCTTAACGGAGGAATGCATGCCATTACCGATCCTGCGGAACTATCGACGCTCATCGGCATATTGAAACAGCTTTTCCTTAAAGACAATAAATTGATCCGGTTCCGCACCGTAGGCCGGACAATGACCTACATGATGAAGATTGGTCCTGTTTCCATTGGCGACAACACCTGGGATATCTGGCGTTATATCAGCACTACAACGTCCTCCAAAGGTATTGAACTGTCAATAAAATACGTGCCGTTTAAGAATTAACATCGCCCGACAATGCTACGCTTTATATCTGACGCAAATCAGCGTCCGATTTTAATGCCTGTCTTAAGAAAATCACCACGGCTATAAAGCCGTGGTTCTGTTAAGATAGCAAACCATTTGCATAAAACCAATCCAGTTGCGAAGTTTGCGATATCACTAACAAATTTTTCTTCGTTGATACCCTCTCCTAAACATACCTTTTTTTAAAATTGAGCTGTTTCATATTTTATAATCAATTAATTCTTTTAATAATCAAAGACTTGCAAATAAAACAGTAGCAACTGTGATATTTTAAGAAAATATTTATTGGCAAAGAAAATTTTATGTCATTATATTATCATTATATTATCATGAAACCTATCCCCGCGCTTCCTCCTTCGCTAAAGCTTCGGAGGACATCTCGCAGCTGGATAAGTTGTAGCGGTGATTTATCGAGCGTATATTTTCTATATATACACTAAAAAAAGGAGACATAGAATGAGAATAGTTGCTGCATGCTTTCTTTTTGTTTCAGTTGTTGCAGAAATGGGTTTTGGCCAAACAGGTGTTGCAATTACGGGAAAGGTAACAGACCCAAACGGCATTGGCCTTCCTAATGCCGTTGTGAGGCTAGCAATAGCCGATTTGGAAACTGAGACTGACGCAAGCGGAAACTATGCGTTAGGGACCGCAAAGGTTGTTGTTCGGCAACTTCTTGCAGCTAAGTCAGGCGTTTCTGCAAAGCCGATCATGGAGGCTGGTAAAGTGCTCTTTTCTACTAGTGGCGACAATTCAAGCGTTAAAATTAGCATCAACGATTTAAGCGGTAAATTAGTACGGAATATACTGAGTACTAAGCTTAACAGCGGAAATTATTCCGTGGTCGTTGACGACCATAAACTGGCATTGCAAACCTACGTCCTTACGGTGAATATTAACGGTTTTTCACATGCCATGAAATTCACGCCAATGGGTTTCGGGACATTCTCATCATTAAATCCAGTAAGCGATGGTCAGCTATCGGCCCTTAAAAAGGCAGCTGCGACAAACGACACCATCAAGGTCACAAAGCCCGGATATTCGCTCGGCAAACAGGCTGCCGATGTTTCTACCGGCACCTATAATTTTTCACTTACCAAAACGTCAACATGGAATGGCGATACTGCTGCCTTTTGGGGCGATGTAAGCAAATATCCCACGAATGGTATTCAATATATTATTCTGAACCGAACAAATGGTGCGTTCCCGGATAGCAAAATCTACTGGAGCGACCAGCAGGGCGGAACGAAAATCCCCCTTTCGCAGCAGTCCACATATCATGCAACCGCAAACGGCAGGTTCTATATATGGATAGCTCCCAACGATTCAGGAAACAGATATTTTGATTTTATCGAAGTTAATATCAATGGCCTTGCCTGGTATGGTAATACGACGCAAGTAGACGGATGGAGACTTCCGATATCCTTCAGAATCCATAGTTCCGATGGTCAAGACAACACGCTCGGCAGCATTTACGAAATGTTCTATCAGTCACGTAAGTCAAAGTTTGATGAATTCATAAATGAAGTGCCGAAGGAATTTGTCGGTCTTGCCACTCATGATTTTGCCAACATCTGGGCGCCCCATACTTCACCTGTCAATATTTTCAACACAAATGGGCCATATGCGAATTATTTCACTGCGTATCAAGCTCAGGTAGCGGCCGCACAATCCGGCGCACCATCTCCGGTTTCAACCTATAACATTTTTGCCTGTGCAGGGGATGCAGGAGGAATGGGTTCTTCACCCGACTATTCTGCCGCAATTAACAGGCACGTCGGAACGCTGCCGCAAGGAACGAATAAGTCGAACTGGTATAACGACACTAATTTTTACAAGGCATCGCCTTGCAATTACTATTCAAAATGGTGCCACCGTCGGTCTTTGCGTAACATGTGCTACGGCTTTCCGTACGACGACGATGGCGGACATGCCGCATATCTTGGCCAGCAAAATGTTCAATGGTTGGCCATCGCTATCGGATGGTAAGTGCATATTTTGTTTGTGACCTTATCAATCAATAAGGGGCGTGAATTATGAGAAAAGCATCGGTGACCTGTCTGATCGTGGCATTTTTCGCAGGATTTGCATTTCCACAGGCTGTCAATATCTGCGGAAGAGTTACCGACCAAAGCGGAAAGCCATTGATAAATACAATTATTCGCTTGGGCCAAACAAGATTCGACAATGGCTATGGCATGTCGCCTTATTTTACTACCACGGATATCAACGGTCAATATCATCTTGGGACCGGGACCTGCGTTGCCAATATTCAATCTGATGCAAAACCCGCAAGGATCAATGCTTTTTCACAACCGGTATACTTTGCCGGAAAAGTGCTGTTTGGCCTGCCGCAAAGCAATTCATCGGTGAAAATGAGTTTGTACGACCTGGGGGGACGTTTTGTACGGGACGTATTGGACAAAATGTTGACTAAGGGAAATTATTCGGTGTCGGTTGACACGCGCGCCATTTCGTCGCAGTTTTATATACTGAAAGTGGCGATCGACGGCGCCATTTCTATTATAAAGCTCCAGCCTGCTTCGCGCGGTACTGCCAACGGGATCGTTGCCCAGAACGTTTCCGAGTTTCATGCACATTTGGAGAAGCTCGCGGCAGTCGTTGATACCCTTCGGGCAACGGAACCCGGCTACACGCTCGGCGTAAAACCGATACAGGCGCTGTCGGGCCAAGTCGATTTCACATTGACAATAAATAACACATGGAACGGCGACACTGCGGCGTTCTGGGACACCACCAAAATAAAAAAAGAACCTGGAAAAATCTGGTACACGATCCTCAACAGAACCGGAGGCCAATTTCCAGACAGCATGATTTATTGGGCAATAGGAGATGGTGGTGCTGCCCATCGTTTAAGCGATGGAAACACAATTGATTTTACAAATAATGCATCGGGCAGACTTTATATAATGGTTGGGTACAAGCCTGGAAATCCATTGCGTCCGCAAAACCAAAGTTGGGATTTTGAAGAACATACAAACGGTTTGGTAAACGGTAGTCTCTGGTTCCACGGCAACACAACACGTGTTGACGCATATGGAGTTCCTATTGCTTATCGGTTGCATTGCACAGATGGTTACGATATGGTTCGCGGGGAAGAATACCATGTCTATTTCCAGACACGGGCTTCGTTTTTCGCAGAATATGAAAATGAGGTGCCTTACGAGTTTTCGGACCTCGGGACTATACAGGCTCCCTATAGAATACCCAATCCTGGCAGCAACGGCGCGGCCCTGGCCACAGGTGGAAAATATGCAAATTATTGGACCAAATATTGCCAGGCTTTCAATGTCAATGCGAGTGCCTATTTGAATGGAATTGCATCGCCGGATACATCGGCTGCATGTCACCGACACGTAATGGGGATGACCAATGATCAACGTGCAAACGACACAAACTATTACAAGGCCACGCCATGCAACTTTTATTCTTATTTCCTGCACCGGCGCGCGATGGCGAATAAATGCTACGGATTCCCGTATGATGATGTTGCAAATGGGTCATCATATCTGGAGCACGGGAATGTGTCGTGGCTGGCCATTGCTGTAGGATACTAACCCCATGCTTCCCACTTCGCTATCGCTTCGGGAACATGTCGAATGGGATAAGTTTACATTATATATTATATACGCAAAATGCGTATATAATCCAGATATAAGTACTAATATACAAAAGGTAAAAAGGGGGAGGTGCTCATGAGGTGGATTTTTATTATTCGAATTGCAGCAGTTTTTCTTGCGTGCATGGGCATTGCTTTGGGACAAACAACAACGTGTCCGGCATTTGTCCACAAAACCGCTATTGTCCAGTATGTTGATTCCGGGGCAACGCTTCCTGTTAGAGGTACGGTTGTTTGTGCTGTGCGATTTAAAGGCGGAATTTACAAATCTCCATTAGGCCAGAACAACCCGACGCTGATTCCAAACACCTCAGATGCCACGAATGCCAACTCTACCCAGATAACCGAAGATGGACAATGGGTTCTCTACAATGCCTCAGGGCCAACACTCATCCGCATTGACGGGCAATATAAAACCAAGGTTCCGGTGGTTTCTTTTGGCGGAGAGGGCTGCTGCACCTTCTGGTGGAAAGCTCCCAGCGGTAAATTGGAAGTTGTCTATAGGGCAAACGGCGACAAAATAATACATGCGGTTCCCGTAACTTTTGGGGCCGCTGCTCCCACATTCGGTACAGACCATATAATCGGCCAATTCAACTCGGCCATGGAATTTACTATGGGTGTTTCAGGCAATCATATGTTTATCAGAGTAGATGATACGCATTTCGGTGTGAAAATGGTTACCATTCCCAATAACGGCAACGCTACTGCCACTGAGGCTAATTTCTATGTGCCCGCCGACAATGATTATCCGTCATGGGGCTGTATGTGTACCATATCGCATAACGGGTCTACATGCTGTTATAATGCGGGGTATGACCAATGGTGCGGTTGTCTGGCAGATGAGTTCTGCCTTTTAAGGCACAAATCATTTGTTTTGCTTCCTTTTCAGGAATCCACTGCGCCTGCGGTGGGTTGGCAGGCTGTTCTTTTAAAGACCATGGCCACGAGTGTAAACTGGGCACCGCGCAAGGATTTATTGCTCAATCCCAAAGATACTACTCACGGCTTGGACACCAATAATCTTGGTTCCGATTTCAAAGGATGGTGTTACACGAACGACAGTACGTATATCGTAGGCGATGCTCTTGGGCAAAAAATTGGTGCTGACTCAGGAGCAATATGGCTTATTCACTACCCCACCAACACTTGGACAATGGTTCTCCGTGTAGACGCGGCGAACCGTTTGGCCTTTCCGGCTGTTTGGATTGACAAGAGCGTTAACACCTCGATGCCATTGCACGGGAATCGCAGTGAGCATATCGTCGGGCATTCGCAGGGTGCCATGTATTTTGTTGATATCAGAGGAAGCATTATATCAAATGCCCAAAAAACGCCAAAACTTATTCAGGGTGTTTATTATGTCGTGTCCCCAGGTGAAGTGATGAAGCGCATTGCCGTCACCCGTTGAAAAGCCGTAGCGCATCACATTTTTCAGCAAAGGACATCTTCATGGTAAGCAATGTTTGTCGCACCGTTCTGATGGAGAACGTATACTGGCGTTACGGTCGATGCGCTATTTTGACAGGCATTTTCTTGATAAGCATTTTGAGTTGCAATCACAAACCCACGACACCGCAAGACACATGGGTTCCGGCTTGTCTTCATCTTCCGGATACGAGCCTACCAATTGACTCGGTTAATGATCCGCAATACCGGATCATATCGCCGAACGGCGGTGAGACATTTCATGCGGGTCAGCAATGCAAGGTGATTGCAACCAGCCACCTTGCCGGTGCGGCGAAGATTTATGTCATCATCGGGAAATACAAGTTGACCCCTCCGGGGCTTGACGTATTGGGAAAATATATGTCGGGAAACGGGGCCATCGACACTGCGGTCTTCACCATTCCCGATACCTTTTTTATTCAGAATGATACCGTAAAAATCAGCAGCAAAACCGATTCATGCTCGATAGAAATCGAAAACTATTCACACGCCCAATACAATGATTACGCAGATTGCTATTTCAGAATTGAAAATCCGTAGATGAAAAATGCTTATAACAACCACTTAGGAAATAAAAAAGGCCCAGGTTGAAAAACCCGGACCTTTTCATAAAAAAGCAAAAGACGGCTTATTTGAAATGCTTTGAAACGAGCTTTGTCATTTCGAACATTGAAACTGTCTTCTTGCCGCCGAACACAGCTTTGAGCTTGTCGTCGCCATTGATGTTCCTCTTGTTGACTTTGTCCTGAAGGCTGTTTTTCTTGATATAAGCCCACAGTTTCTTGGTGATTTCGGTCCTTGGGATCGCCTTGGAACCGATGACTTCTGCGAGAACATCGTCTGGTGTCATGGGCTTCATGAACGCTGCGTTTGGTTTGCGAGCGGTTTTCTTCTTAGCCGGTGCCTTTTTCTTGGCTGCCATCTGTAAACCTCCTGGAAAGTGTTTTTGAAGAACCATACCTATAACGATATCATATTAATACTATTTTTCAAACAATGTGTCAAATGATTTCCCCGCAAGCTTCCCTATGAAAAACCCGGCATTTCCCTCATGGCCGCATTCGCAACAACCATTATCTAATGCAAACATGCGCGATCCTCACGAAATAATTATCATCACGTCAACGTATAACTATACTTTGACAATTATTTCCATAGGTAAAACAATTTGTTTCCCCTATGAAAGACCCTCGCAAAGTCATTACACAACAGGATGGTATTTATTATTAAGGCCATACAAGGCATTGTGGGGGAAACAAAAATCGCCCTGTGACGCACATGCCTTCATTTCCATATGAATATGCATAGTCACAGTATATGGCCAAGGTTGTTTTAACGCCTTACCAGGGTCGAGAGAGGGAAAAGCACGTAAAATCGGAATTTGGTTTTGAAAATTCAATATCGTTCCTGGAAATTAAATTACACAAAACTCCGTTATGGCAAAAGCAAAAAAATCCGATGATATTTTTTAAAAATGTATCTTTTCAATCTTGGTTCTTTTGTATATAATTGAATAATTCAGCTTCACCTTTTTGGAAACCGTTATAAATGCAACCCATTGAAGTGTCGGTCATCATTCCCTGCCTTAACGAGGAAAGCACCATTGCCACGTGCATCAAAAAAGCTCAGCAAGCCCTCATAGAAAATTCGGTTTCCGGCGAAATCATTGTGGTCGACAATGGCTCTATTGACCGCTCCAGCGCAATCGCTTTAAACTGTGGCGCACAGGTGATTTTGCAACCAGTCAAAGGCTATGGGGCCGCATACCGCAAAGGGTTCGAAAACGCGACAGGCAAATACATTGTCATGGGTGATGGCGACGACACCTACGATTTTTCACGGCTATACGATCTTGTCAAGCTGCTTAAGGAAGGCAACGACCTTGCCGTTGGTTCCCGCTTTTTAGGGACAATTTTTCCCGGCGCCATGTCATTTTCCCATCGGTATATTGGCAACCCGTTTTTAACCGGTATTCTCAATCTGTTTTTCCATGCGCATGTTTCAGACGCACATTCCGGGTTCCGTGCCATCACAAAACAGGCTTTAACAAAATTAAACCTTCTAACAACCGGTATGGAATTCGCCTCGGAAATGATTGTGGCTGCTTTGCGGGAAAAACTGAAAATCGCTGAAATCCCCATTGAATATGGTACTCGCAGCGGCACATCGAAACTAAACACTTTTCCCGATGCCTGGCGCCACATCCGGTTCATGCTGCTGTTCAGCCCCAACTGGCTTTTTTTAGTTCCCGGATCTTTGCTTTTCGGAGGAGGTTTACTGGCGTTTTTCATCACCTCAATCGGACAGCTCAGTCTTTTGGGGCACACCTTCGACATCCACGCCATGCTTTTTTTTACCGCATTCATTCTCCTCGGCTTTCAAATCCTTAGCACTTGGGTTTTTGCCAAGGCTTTCAGCGTCCGCGAAGGACTCATCCATGGAAGCCGGTTATTGGATCGTTTTTCCGGAATCGTGAGCCTTGAAAGAACATTGATGATCGGAAGCATCTTCTTCCTTATGGGTTTCGGCGGCAGCATTTACATTTTCATAGAATGGGCAAAGGTCAATTTTGTCGGATACTTCATAATGCTTAAACAGAGTCTTTACTGCTTACTGCTTATGGTTATAGGGTTGCAAACTGTTTTCTCAGCATTCTTTATAAGTCTTCTCAGAACCTCAAAAAACTGATGTCCGCATCGTATCAATCGGAAAACGTGATGCAGCGTGTTGCGTTCCTCAGCATTCAATACCCTCCAACAATCGGCGGTTTGCAGAAATACATCAGTGGAATAATAGAACTTGCTCCCGACAATGTGGAACTGCACGTCATTACCGTAGAACCGAATCCGACAATGAAAATGATCGGTGATCGCCGTTTGGAAGCTGTATACCTTAAAGCTGCCACATGGTTTAAAAGTTATCCACTCATAAATCCTATAAAAGTATTAACTGAATTAAAAAAATATTCCTTCAACAGGGTGATTGTCGTATATCCGTTTCCTATTATACTGGACATTGTAGCGATTTTTTGCTTTTTTAGAGGAGTTACGGTAGATTGTGTCTATGTTGACGATATAGTCCTTAATGGTTTTATTGGATTCGTTGGCAATCTCTATGAAAAATGTTTCTCGTTTTTCACAAGAAGGCTGTTTTCAAGGGTTTTTGGATTGTCTGCTTCGTATCTGTGGAAATCTACAGGGCTCAAAGGATATACCGGCAAAATCATTGAAATGCCGCCTTTCGTTTTCTTCCCGGAAAATATTAAAAAAAACACCGCACGGGCCAATGCCCGCAAACAGATGAATTTGTCGCATTATAAAATGATATTTCTCTTTGTAGGAGGATTGCGTGAAAGGCTAAAGTATAAACGGATAGATATAATACTTAAAGCCTGGGCAAAGACCCAAAGCGGTACAAACAACCGACTTTTGATTGCAGGTGGTGGCGAGCTGGATTATTATTATAAGAATCTGGCCGATTCATATAAAGCAGGGAACATTGATTTTACAGGATTTGTCCCTGATGATACATTAAATTCTCTTTATCTCGCGGCAGATGTTTTTTGCATTGCTTCGGATGATAACAATGAGGCGTTCGGCCTGGTGTGCGTGGAGGCCATGGGCTGCGGCTGTGCAGTGGTCGCCACGGCCATTCCCGGGTTTCTTGGATCAATAGGCAGAGAAAAGCTTGACGGTGTATATTTGGCGCGTCCAGGTAACGTTGACTCCTTTGCGGAGGGCATAAAATTTTTCATAAATCATCTTAAGCCGGATATGGCGACAGAAAACATGAATTATGTAAAAAACCATTTTTCCAGGGAAGTTGTTGCCAATAAAGTTAGAACCTTCTTTGGAACAAGTGATATTTAAACACACACCGCATCTACGTCACTATATGAAAAACTTTTCCTTGTCACCCCGGATAGTTGAAGCTGTAATCGTCACTGCTATTATGCTGGGCTCCATCCATTTATTTGCCGAACGGATTTCCCATGCAGGTCTTCCGGACGGTGACGAAGGCTCCTGGATGAGCGTTGCAGCCGAGTTTTCACACGGTCAAGGATTCACGACCCTTTGGTACGAACATCCGTTTCAGAAACCGGCTATACTCCCCCGCCCCGACGATTTCCGCTACCCCGGACTGGTGCTTTCGCTTGCGCTGGCGTTTAAAGCCTTCGGCATTTCTTATCAAACTGCCCTCTGGACGGTTGCGTTTATTTTTTTTCTCTATCTTCTTACCGTTTATTTTGTATGCCGCCGGGCCTTCTCGGTTAAAACAGCCGTCCTTACCATGGCGGTCTCAGCGGCTTCGCTGCTGCAACTCTATTGGAATACGACAGTCTATTCGGAAGGGCTTTTCGGTCTCATTGCCGGGCTGCTCATATTATGGACTATTTCATGGCCGGATAAAAAAAAGATTCTGTTCTGGATAGCGCTCGGCGCCGGATGCGGCGTGTTATACAATGTAAGACCCAATGGCCTGCTTTTCGGGGCAGGTATCGCCTGGCTTTATTTTCGGGAACGGAGAAACGGGGTACCATTTCTTATGCCGTTTGCGGCCTTTGGAACAATGGCGCTTGTCATGACACCGTGGCTCATACGAACCTGGATGTGCTTCGGCAACCCATTCCACATTTCAGGTAGTGCCGGACTTCTGCGCGCAGCGTCCGGCGATCCGGTCACGTTGTCGCTTTGCCAGTTCTTTTCACACTATGGACCGTTTGTTCCGGTTAAAAGCACGTACCTCGGAATTGTCCCGTTTTTTGAAGCGCTCAATTTTTTTGAACACCTCCTGTTTCTCATACCGCTTGCCGGCGTGCTGACAGGCCTGATACTGCGAAAGAAATTTTTCAACTCATTCGTTTCGGCCAACGCACTTATCATGCTCTTCGCCTGTTTTTACGTTTCTTCCCCGAACATCGGGTCATGGGCGGGCGTCCGGTATTATAGTTCGCTGCTCCCATTCGTGTACGGTTACGGGATTTATTCGTTGCTGGCGCTTTTCGATTCTCAGATAAAACCACGGGTTCCCAAAATGGCGATGATTGCCATTACCGCATTCTTCTGCATGTTGCTTTTTGCGCCGGTATATTATCCTCACCGGTATTACGAACGCACCTTTCGGAAAACAGCAAAGACCAACCTTGCTTTTTCGGAACACCTGAATTCGCTGACGGCGCTGCTGGGGGAGAAAAACGCCTATTTTGCCGCTCGTCTGGGACAGCTTAATTTCCTTACGGAGCGCCATTGCGTGGGGATCCAGGCTTTTGTCGACTCCACACAGGTTCCCCGGCTTATGCGCTGTTTTTCTCCCGTAGTATTAGCGCTGACACCCGCCGAAATGAAGAATGAACGCATCGCTGCAATAATGCGTGAGATTGTCCGGGAGGGGCATACGCTGATCCTGGCGGACAGCAACCGGTATGCATATTATTACAGGATCAAAGATGCGGGTGGAAGCAATACTGCCATGGATATAGTGCGTTGACGAAAGCGCGAAGATCCCCGCTATTATAACCGGTGGCCACATCCGCCCATCAACCCGCCTATGCAAATGCTTAGGCGGGCAGCCACCTTTTCTATCCCCCCATCCACAATTTCCTGTCCAAACTCCGATACTGAATTCCTTCCGCGATATGTGGCGACCCTATATTTTCTTTTCCGTCGATATCGGCAATTGTCCTGCTGACCTTCATAATACGGTCATAGGCGCGCGCCGAAAGTCCGAGGCGCTCAACCGCGTTTTTTAAAAGCTGCTGGCAAGAATCATCCAGAATACAATATGCCCGTATATGCCGTGATTCCATGTGAGCATTGCAGAAAACCGTTTTCTCTTTTGAAAACCTGTTGCGCTGTATTGCACGGGCGGTTTTTACTTTTTCCCGAAGCGACGCAGAATCTTCGCCCGGCGCTTTTGCCGCAAGCTCTTCATACGATAATGCGGGAACTTCCACATGAATATCTATTCTGTCAAGAAGCGGGCCCGAGATCTTCGCCATGTATTTTTGTATGAGCTGCGGCGTGCAACTGCATTCATGCCGCGGATCGGAATAATAGCCGCACGGGCAGGGATTCATGGCTGCCGCAAGCATGAACCGCGCGGGATAAGAAAGCGACGTTGCTGCACGGGAAATGGTCACTTTTCCGTCTTCAAGAGGTTGCCGAAGATTTTCAAGAACGTTTTTTGTAAATTCCGGTAACTCGTCGAGAAATAGCACGCCATGATGGGAAAGGCTGACTTCACCCGGTCGCGGATATGCGCCGCCGCCAATAAGACCTGCATCGGAAATCGTATGATGCGGACTGCGAAACGGACGTGTAGCAACAAGCGGTGTGTTTTTGTCAAGTAATCCGGAAACAGAGTGGATCTTTGTGGTTTCAAGCGCTTCGTCTAAAGACAAATCCGGCAAAATCGTGGGCAACCTTCGCGCAAGCATGGTTTTGCCGGAACCCGGAGGCCCTATCATCATAATATTGTGGCCTCCGGCGGCAGCTACCAAAAGCGCACGCTTGATATGCTCCTGACCTTTGACGTCTTTAAAATCAATTGAATATTTTCTTGCTTGATTAAATAACATTTCAAGGTCTGCACGGAAAGGATCAATGTGTTTTTCGCCGGTTAAAAAATCCAAAGCCTCGGAAAGTGAGTTGACCGGATAAATCGACACGCCATCTGCAACAGCCGCCTCCTGGGCACATTCTAAAGGAACTATCATTCCTTTAAAACCAAGTTCACGTGCGCAAATGGCCATAGACAACATGCCGCGGACATGCTTGACCGTTCCATCGAGCGACAATTCCCCAACAATAATATATTCGGATGCCATGCTGATTTCGACCTGGCCCGAAGCCATTAAAAGCCCAATGGCAATAGGCAAATCAAAGGCGGATCCCTCTTTTCGCATATCGGCCGGCGCCATATTTATTGTTACCTTGCGGCTTGGAAATTCAAAACCGCAATTTTTAATTGCACTCATGACCCGTTCGCGGCTTTCGCGCACCGCGCCGTCAGGCAGGCCCACGATGGTGAAGCTCGGCAGCATTTCGGAAATGTCCGCCTCAATGCCGATTTCATAAGCGTCAATTCCGACAACAGACATGGATCGCAATTTTGCAAGCATAGGGAAACCGATCTATAAGTGGTTATTCAACTTATTTCATAGTTACTAAGTGAAGAAGCACAGCCACATTCCTCGCAGCTATAGCAAGGGGACAGCCATTTGCATAAAATAAACTAATGGCGAGTCTTTTCTCCAAAGAAAATCTGACATCCACCTATATTTGCTACCCGTTCCGGGGCCAATTATATTACCACACAACTTTATGGATCCTTCCCCTGCTTCAAAACGACCCGTTACTTTTGGCTTGATCATTGCTGCGCTCGGTGTTGTATATGGCGACATCGGTACGAGCCCCTTATATGCATTCCGTTTATGTTTCAACGGAACCAATGCTTTACCCGCTTCTCCTGAAAATGTCCTTGGCTTGCTTTCCTTAATATTCTGGCTTTTAATCATCCTCATCACTTTGAAATATCTCAGTTTTGTCCTCCGCGCCGACAATAATGGCGAAGGCGGAATCCTTGCTCTTATGACCTTATTGACAAAAGCCACTAAAACGCCAATGTTGAAACGAGGGGGAATACTTTTGCTTGGCCTATTTGGTGCAGCGCTCATGTATGGCGACGGCTTGATTACCCCTGCAATTTCGGTTTTAAGCGCTGTTGAAGGATTGACAAGCGTGACCCCCGCATTAACACCATTCATTCTCCCGGTTTCCATTGGTATTTTATTTTTCTTGTTTTGGTTTCAAAAACATGGCAGTAACGCTATCGGCAAAATATTCGGCCCTATAATGCTGCTTTGGTTTGCGACCATTGCCTTACTTGGAATATTTTCAATTATTAAAAACCCCATGGTTCTCGTTGCAATTGACCCCTGTTATGCTGTTCCTTTTTTCGTCCACAATAAAATCCACGGGTTTCTCGCACTCGGCACCATTTTTCTGGTACTTACCGGCGGCGAAGCATTATATGCCGACATGGGCCATTTTGGAAAAGGCCCCATAAAACGCGGCTGGTTTTATATCGTGTTTCCAGCACTTATTTTTAATTATTTCGGCCAGGGCGCATTCCTGTTACGCAACCCAAACCAGGCATCAAACTTGTTTTTCCAAATGGGACCACAATGGCTGACGTTTCCGTTGGTTGTACTGGCAACTGCGGCTACCGTTATTGCTTCACAGGCTGTTATTTCCGGTGTTTTCTCCCTGACTCGTCAAGCTGTCCAGCTCGGATATTTTCCCCGACTTGTCATCACGCATACTTCGAAAACAACAATTGGCCAAGTATATGTCCCGGTTTTTAACTGGCTTTTATGCATCGGTACAATCCTACTTATTTTGGGCTTTAAAAAATCGGACAACCTTGCCGGTGCTTATGGTGTTGCGGTTTCGACCACAATGCTTATCACGACCTTTTTTCTTTCGCTTGTCATGACAAAAATATGGAAATGGAACACCCTTACCTCGATGTTTCTTTGCGGCATATTTTTCATAATCGACTTTGTTTTCTTTTGTGCAAACATATTAAAAATCAAGGACGGAGGCTGGGTTTCCATTTCAATTGCGTTTGCCATGATTTTCCTTATGCTTACATGGGACGATGGCCGACGGCTTTTACGGGAACATATTACCAATGCAGCATTGGCGATGCAGGCCTTTTTGGCCGACGTCATTGCCATGAAGCCGACACGAGTGGCCGGCACAGCCGTGTTTCTGGCAGGAAATCCTACCGGAGTCCCAAGAACCTTGTTGCACAACTACAAACACAATAAAGTTTTGCATACCAACGTCGTTATTGTCACCGTCGTAACCCTTGAAATTCCCTATGTCAATGAAGCCGACCGCCTTTCAGTCACTAATTTAGGGAGCGGTTTTTATTGGATCACCGCACAATTCGGATTCAGCGAAACGCCCGATATTCCCAAAACCCTTGAGTCCGCATCAGTAAAAGGGTTGTCGTTCGACCAAATGCAAACGACCTATTTTCTTGGGCGGGAAACCCTTATCACAACAAAACGCAACAGCAAAATGATGTTTTGGCAGAAAGGGGTCTTCAGCTTCTTATCTCGTAACGCCTGTGATGCCTCGAATTTCTTCCATATTCCGCCAAATCGTGTCATCGAAATCGGCATTCAAATTGAATTATAGACCAACCCCGCGCTCTTCCCCCTTTGCTAAGGCTCCGGAGGACATATTGCAGCAGGATACGGTTTCTATAGACATTTTCCTTGAAACAATTTATAATTTAAAGATATCTGCGGCTTACTAACACTTTCCGGAATAATAATGAAAAAGCCCGACCGAAAAAAGGCCGAACTCGGCGTCGTTGACGAAACAGTAAAAACCAATATACACGATGAGGAATTGGCCATTGCCCGTAAAATCCAAGCCGCAATGGTCCCCTCTCGTCTCCCGGCAATCGATGGTCTTGAATGTGCTGCGTTATATCAACCATCACTGAATGTCGGGGGAGATCTTTTCGATATTGTTCAAATTTCCGATGATATTATTGCGATTACCATTTTTGATGTCGCCAGCAACGGCGTTCCCGCAGCGCTTATCTCTGCCTTGGCAAAAGTCTCTTTTGCCAATCATACGCGCCTTATTACTCCGCCACGGCTTGTCATGGAACGCGTGAACGAGGAAATGATACGAAACGTCGATGCGAATTATTTCATCACCGCCTGTGTCGCATACCTTGATTTGCACGACAACAAACTGACGTATTGCAATGCCGCGCACCCCTATCCGCTCATTTTTCGCAATGGAAACCGCACACTGGAACATATCAAGTCTACAGGGGTTTGCCTCGGGGTCTTTGAAAAGGGCCATTATGAGGAAAAGAGCCTTTATTTATCGTCTGGTGATTGGCTCATGTTTTTTACCGATGGCATATATGGGCTCTATTCCAAAGATAACGAGCTTGCAGGCAGAAAAGGTTTCGAGCAGGACCTCATTGCCTCTACCAAAGACCTTTCTCCAATTTCATTTACCGCTCAACTCAAACAACGATGTGAACAAATTGGTTTAGACAAGCTTTCCGATGATGTGTCTGTTATTGGAATAGAATTTCTCACGCAATCGCGGAAAGACCAGATAAAAATCAAACTTGGATTCAGCGCAAACGACCCTGTATATCTGCAAACCATAAATTATTTCGAAGAAATGGACAAAGCAACGGCAATCATTCTTTCGGCAATGGACGGTTTGGGATATGCCGATGAAAGCATTCGAAAAATGAAAATTATCCTGACTGAATTATTTGCAAATGCGATATATCACGGTAATGACGGTGACCATACGAAACGCGTGATAATCGGACACGTTATCGACAAAAAGAAGGTCTTGATATCCATCATGGACGAAGGCGACGGTTTTGATCCTGCCAAAGTCCCTGACCCGACGCTGCCGGAGAACCTTGTCAAAGATTGCGGCAGGGGACTTTACATTGTAAAAAATTACGCCGATTCGATGACATTCAATACAAAAGGCAATAGGGTAACCATCGCAAAATACCATGTCACGTCGTAGCCTTTTCATCGGTATTGCCGGATATATGGGGTGTGGAAAATCCACATGCGCGTCAATGCTTTCCTCGCCTGGCACGAGAATCATCGACGCGGACATTGAGGCCAAACGCCTCATGACCGCCGACAGGGAAATGCAAAGGCGCCTTACCGAAGCTTTTGGCAAAGCAATTGCAACAAACAACGGCATAGACTTTCCGCTTTTAGGCAAATGTGCCTTTTCTTCGGCAAAGTCCCTACAAACCCTAAATAATATTGTTCACCCTAAACTTGTAAAACAGCTTCACGATTTGGTATTTTCTACCGATGCGCCTTGCATTTTGGATGCAGCGCTCATTCCATTGTGGGGCATAGACGATTGGTTTGATTCCTGCCTTTGGATTTTTGCAGATCCAATTATAAGGGAGAAAAGGATCCTGAAAAAAGCGACCCTGACTTCCGACCAGGTCAAACAGCGTATGAAAACGCAGGAATCGATTGTCTCTGCACCGCATGGCCCATCCTGGTCTTTTTTGTCAAATGACCAGGACGCCGATTCGTTGCGACTTAGGCTTAAACAAATCATAAACATCGAGGAAGAAAAGAGAAAGCTCTCATGATATTTCGAACGTATGTTTTGTTTGTGTTCGGCCTGTTTACGGCCGCAATGGTATTTTCCTGTTCTTCCCCCAAACAATCAAAAAAGGTCATTTGCGTTATTGACGCCGACAGCCTGACAATGGCAGACATTTCGACACTTGTTCCTGATTCCGCAAGCATGCAGGAAAAGGTTTTTCGCGCGGCATTGGAATTTTCATTGGCAAATGAGTCCACAGTGTCCGGTACTTTGACGCCCGATAAAAAGCTTTATACTGAGTTATCGACCCAGCTTTCGCTGCAAACAGGGTTTACCTGGGACCAAAAAGCCGTGTCACATTTGTATTGCGCCGCAAAAGTTTTACGAAAACAATTTCAGCGCGCACCAACTGCTTTGGCAATCGCGATGTACATCGATTCCCTTTTTGCTCATTCGATAAAACTTGACACATCAATTCGCAGGGACGCGGCAATTCAAGACTCTTTTTTCACGAAAACAATAGGCGCAAAAACCCGGAAAAATCTTGAATCTGTTTTGCAATCAGCGTTTTTTATTTCACAAAAAACCTCAATTGTCCTGACAGACTTTCTTATCTCCGAAGATATTGGCGGCCCGACATCGGCCGATGTTTCCAAACTCATACAAGGCCTTGTTGCCGATACGCATCATGTTGCGAAAAAAGCATTGCCCCAAACCATTGCAACACCGGTTCAGAATGCCCAGGACGCAAAACTTGCGCTAAAATACAGGCCCCAACAATGCATTAGCGATTCGATAAAAAAGCATATACCGAACCTGGAAGCTCTTTACAAAAAGCAATTAAAAGTCCATTCCGGGATGGCAGGGACCATTTGGGTGACGTTCGAAATATTGCCAGAAGGAAATGTTCTTTCGGCGAAAATCAAAACATCCGAAATAAATCAAAAAGAATTTATTGTGCCCTTTATAAATTATATACAACAGATCCGGTTCAGCGCAATACCTGCCGCTGTCGGCACCATGACTTTTGAGTTTCCTTTTGAATTTTCACCGGAAAATTGATCTTTTATGTTGAAAGAACATCCTTCTTTTGTAAAGCAATCGATTGCCGTTTTAGACACGGCCCTCATTTTCGGCTCTTTTGTGGCAGCCTATTTTTGCGTACAACCCTTTAAGCCGTTGTCCCCTTTGTTTTCTTATTGGCCCATGTTTATCGGCTTTATCGGGTTTTATCTGTATTTCGCCTGGACCAGGGATCTATTCTCGGTTTTGCAATTTAATTGGATGAGCCATCTCTTTACCCGTGTCGTTATGATATTTGTGTCTGCTGGAATGCTCGGGGCCGCAATTTTATACATTATCCCAGATACGCATAACAGCCGGACCTTATACATAGTTTTCGCCTCAATATCATTTATAATAGTTTTTTACGAAAAGATACTTGTCAAGGCGTTCTTTTTGTTTTTGCGAAAGCGGGACAAAAACATCACGCCTGTCATTGTTTTCGGCCGCGGCAGGATGACGTCCACTTTAAACAAGGAAATCCTTTGCCACCCCGAATGGGGTTTTCGCGTCATTAAAACACTTGATATAACATCATCAATTTCCCGTTTCGAAGAAACCCTGAAAAAAAATTATGTGGAGGAAATATTCTTTTGCGTTCCGCGACATGTTACAAAAAACGGGTTTATCATCGACCCATATTTACAAGTTTGCGAAGACATGGGACGCCCTGCGCGGGTGTTTTTAAACATTCCCGATTCGACCCGATTTGCAAATTGGAAATATCATAAGTTCCTGGAAAGACCAACCCTCATTTCGCATACGGTTGAGCTTGATCCCGACCAATTGCTGTTCAAACGTCTTTTTGATGTGGCCGGTTCTTTGGTCGGGCTTTTCATCCTCTGCCTGACATTGCCTTTTTTGTCGATAATCATCAAAGCAACCTCAAAGGGCCCGGTTTTTTTCACCCAAACACGCGTGGGCAGGAACGGCAGACGGTTTTTGATTTACAAATATCGCTCCATGGGTATCGATGCCGAAGAGCTGAAAAAAGACCTTCTTGACCGGAATGAACTTGAGGGTGCGGTTTTTAAAATGAAAGACGATCCGCGGGTAACGCGGATTGGAAAATTTATGCGAAAATTCTCGTTGGACGAATTACCGCAATTTATAAATGTTTTCAAAGGCGATATGAGCCTTGTGGGCACGCGGCCTCCCACAATCGACGAAGTCACCAATTATCAGAAATGGCATTATCGCAGAATGAGCATACGTCCCGGAATAACCGGCCTATGGCAGGTGTCCGGCAGGAACAAAATATCAAATTTCAACGAAATTGTCAGGCTTGATCTTAAATATATTGATTCATGGAGCATTTGGCTTGACATAAAGATAATCGTTCGCACTATTTTTGTCGTATTTCAAAGGGATGCCGCATTTTGACAAACAATTTTTTCTTTAGGGAAACATGATAAAACCTTGCTTTTCAATTAAAATCTTTTTTTTCCTTTTTATACCAATTATTGCCTATTGCGTACAACTTGAAAATTGGCGTTTCCCATTCTATGATTTAGCAAGCAGAATGGGTTATGCAAAATCCTCTCCGAGCGGAATGTTTTGGGACAATCCCGATCAAATTGACAGTGGGAAAACATTCCTTGATCCGCAGCTTTGGCCCGACAGTGCGAAGTACAATGCAAACCATTGGAATCTTGAGCCGGCGGTTTCCTACAGTTCCTCAAATGCAAATTCCTTTTATGGAAAAAATTCCGATTTTCACTTGTCGGCCCTGAACGATATTCAATACAACGGCTTTTTAACTCGTCAAGTTCTTGATGTCGACTCCAGGTATCCGAACGATCCTGGTTTTCCTTGGAACACCGGCAGATTTGCCGCAGGACGCATTTCCGAAGCATATTTGCAATATGGTTTCAACTCCGGTTTTTTCAGGCTCGGAAGAATGAACAGGAATTGGGGACCTTTTGCCGACCGGAGCCTTGTCCTTTCGGCCAACCCTTATAGCTATGACGGGGTGGAGTTCGGATTGCATTCTTCCCTTTTCGAATTTCGCCATATGTTCGCAATGTTTCCTCAAGCAACTGTTGGGCAAGATCTTGCGCAGGCTGATGCAAGCAGGTACTTCACTGCGCATTCGTTAAACTTCATGCTGGGTCAATTTGGTTCGGTCGGCGTTACGGAAGCGGTTGTTTTCGGTAGAAAAAACGGCTTGCCCGACATGCAATATGTCAATCCTGTTTCCATTTATTTTGTGACAAACACGAATGGCGAAGGCAAAGGCAACCTTATGGAGTGTTTTCAATGGGACATTCATCCTTTTTTGCAAAATGTCGCTTTAAAAGGACAAGTTCTTATTGATGACATTCAAATTGACAATAAAGGTATAGGCGACCAGAAACCCAATCATTGGGGCACCGATCTCGGTGTGTTCTGGAATGATTTTTTGCCTTTTTCGCTTTCTCATGTTTTGTCACTTGAATACCGGTTCTTGTCCCGTTGGGTCTACACGGTTTCCGATGACAACACTTCAGAGGGCGAACGGTATACCTATTTGGGTAAAAGTCTGGGCTTTCCAAATGATGATTGCGATAACATCAATTTGTGTTTCACCTTATCGGGGAAAAAATTTTGGGTAGGACAAGTAGGCTTGAGTTACAATCGCCAAGGCCAGGGAACTGTAATGTCAATTTGGCATGATGATAGCCTGACACTTGCCGACCCTTCACAATATACGAAGGACGCACTTGGATACCGGACAGAGCCATCCATTCCTTCAGGAATTGTTGAAAGTACTTTCGACTTTTACCTAAACGCCATAGGCTATTATAAAAATTACGCAGATATACAAGCTGCCTTGCATGTAAGGCAGGTAACCAATAAGAGCAATATAACGAGAGCAGCGCAATTTGATCCTCTGATTTCGCTTACCGTGTGCCTTCATTATAGCAACTTTTTTATCTCTTTATCAAAATGACATCCAACCCAAACAGTGTTGCAAAAAACAAACCCGTTATGCCTCCACAGCCAGTGGCCAACGCAAAGGCCGCTGCGATTGAAAAAAAAATAACAATTATTTTAAAACGGCTGATTAAAAAAGCATACGCCTCTTGTACGGATACACCTTTTCGCGCTGATTATGAAAAAGCAATGGAGTTTTTTCAGGATTACCAAAGCATTACTCTTCAGGATTATCCGTTAAAAGTCACCTGCGGTCCGCAATGCGGAGTATGTTGTTTTCATTGGGCAGAAGACACCTATTCGTTTGAGGTTCAGTATATTGCAGACTATTTAAGGAAAAACCGCAAATCCGAAATAAAAACCATTTGCAAAACACTGAACGATGACATAGCCTGCTTAAAGAAAATCCGTGCAACGGTAGACAAAAAGTTAAAAGACCCAAAAGAAAAAGCTGCCCTTGGCGACGCAGACCCGTACGATCTTGTTTTGTCAAGTTTTTATCGTTTCAAACGCCCTTGTCCGCTATTGACAAAAGATGGTTCGTGTTCTATCCATCCCATCCGACCGCTTACCTGCCGTGTTTACATAAGCTTTTCTGCAAAACAATATTGCAGACCTTCACGGATAGTCAGCGACAAAGCATTGACCTATTTACTGGACCTTGAACAGGATGCCAGCGACCTATTCGACGAGCTCCATTTCATGTACGACGTATTCGATGGCGACACGAGCTTTCGATCGATGTTGCATAATGCCTTGATGTCCTGATTTTTTTTCGTAATGTATTTTAAATATATAGACCTTCGGAGGAATATGGAAGAGAAACTCATTTATTTAGACAATAACGCGACAACCGCGGTAGCGCCGGAAGTTCTCGAAGCCATGCTTCCTTTTTTAAGCCGGCAGTATGGTAACCCGTCAAGCATGCATCGTTTCGGCGGTATGGTCCGTCATTCCATAGATACTGCCCGTCAGCAAGTCGCAGACCTTCTCGGCTGCACACCTCAGGAAATTATCTTTACAAGCTGCGGCTCGGAAAGCGACAGTATGGCCATCGTAGGATTTTCAAAAACGCATAAAGGCCGGACGCGGATTGTATCATCATCCGTGGAACATCCCGCTGTCCGCAACCTTTGTGCAAGTCTTAAATCCGAGGGCCATGAAACCATGGAAATCGGTGTTGATCCCAAGGGGCTTTTACGAATGGAAATGCTCGACCATGTTCCAATGGATCAAGACACGCTCCTTTCATTTATGTGGGCCAACAATGAAACCGGTGTTATATTTCCCGTGGAAGAACTTGCCAAAACAGCGCACGCAAAAGGTGCATTATTCCACACCGATGCAGTCCAGGCTGTTGGAAAAATACCGATGAATCTGGCAAAAACAGAAATTGATTTGCTTTCGCTGTCGGGCCATAAAATCCATGCCCCAAAAGGTGTCGGAGCTTTATACATTAAGAAAGGGACCAGGATTTCGCCCTTTCTCGTTGGCGGGCATCAGGAACACGGAATGCGGGCCGGCACGGAAAACGTCGCATCAATTGTAGGGCTTGGCAAGGCTTGCGAACTTGCTAAAACACACATTGAAAGTGAAAATACCACGGTCAAAAAATTGCGCGACAGGCTCGAAGCCGGACTGCTTGCTACTTGCGAAGGCGCGCACAGAAACGGCGACGCGTCCTTGCGGCTTCCCAATACAACCAATGTCTCCTTTGAGTTTATCGAGGGCGAAGGCATACTGCTTTTGCTCGACGAGAAAAATATAGCCGCGTCATCGGGTTCTGCCTGCACAAGCGGTTCTTTAGAACCGTCGCATGTCATGATGGCAATGGGCGTTCCCTATACGCTTGCGCATAGTTCCACCCGTTTCAGTTTGAGCCGATATACTACCGATTCCGACGTCGATGCCGTGCTTGCCATCATGCCGGCAATCGTTTCCCGGCTGCGTAAACTTTCACCCTATGTAAAGTAATAACCATGCTGCAAATTACAGATAGAATTCAAGCGTTGAAAAAAGAAAAAAATGCGGTGGTTTTGGCACATACCTATCAATCGGGCGATATCCAGGACATCGCGGATTTTGTCGGCGATTCCTACGGCCTCAGCGTTGAAGCGACCAAGGTAAAAGCAGATGTTATCATTTTCTGCGGAGTTATGTTCATGGCCGAAACTGCGGCCATCCTTAACCCCGCAAAAAAGGTCATTATCCCCGAGCCTAAAGCCGGATGCCCCATGGCCGAAATGATCAATCCCGACGACCTTGTATCCATTAAACAAAAATATCCTGACCATATTGTTATCTGCTATGTAAACTCTACGGCGGAGATCAAGGCGCTTTCCGATATTTGCTGCACAAGCTCGAATGCATTAAAAATTGTCAATCAAATTCCCAAAGACAAAGGAATTATCTTTGTGCCCGATAAACATTTGGGAAGTTGGATAGAGCAGCAATCCGGCCGTACCATGGTGCTGTGGGATGGCTTTTGTCCAACACATGTGCGGATAACGCCACACATGATTCTTGCGGCAAAAGAACAACATCCGCATGCCGCTGTTCTTATCCATCCTGAAGCGCCGAAAGCTTCCCGGAATGTTGCCGACAAGGTTTTTTCTACAGGCGGAATGTGTGATTTCGTCAAGGCCGACCAAGGCAAAGAATATATTATCGCAACGGAAACCGGTATTATCCATACCTTGCAAAAACAGAATCCGGGTAAAAAGTTTTTCGCAGCTACGGATTTGGCCCTCTGCCCGAACATGAAAAAAACAACACTAGAAAAAGTTTTAGGAGCCTTAGACGGAACCGGCGGCCACCTTGTTTTTGTGGAACCTGCTATTGCTGAAAAAGCAAGGAAGAGTTTGATACGGATGTTGGAGATGAGCTAATGAAGAAGGTTCGAGGTCATAGGTGATTGGTCATAGGAAAAAAAGGATCCTTTAACCTATTACCTCGAACCTTCTTCACTGTTTCCCCCTCATCCCATATTGAATACTTGTATTGATCATATGGTTTCCGCCATTTTGCGATAGGAAAATCAGGGTCGTCGCATTCTGCCATGTTGTTTTACAGGTTAAAAAACCCAGGGATATTGCAAATCCCCAATTCTTTTCCTCTGCTTTATAAATATCATTTGTCCAATTCTTTTCATCGGTCACCGGCGCATTATACATTTGGCGTAAAAATATTTTGAGTGCTTTATAGTCTTCATAAAACCGTGATGGATTAACATCGTCCTGTTCTATAACATACTCTGCACTCACTAATTTGTTTTCCGAAAATTTGTATCGGATTTTGCAATTGAGGCCTAGCAAGGTGAATTTGTATTCAACAAGCTCTTTTTTGTCTAATAATAGTTGCAGTTTTTCGGATTTTTTGACTTCTTCCCGGCTCATTCCCCATTTTGCCTTGCGAACGTCGAAGGCCTTGTCGCCTTTGATGACATCAACAAGCGCTGTCCGCGGAGGTTCATCCTCGGTTTCCTGCTTCGAATTAACCGAATATCCGCCACCACTACCTGATGTCAAGTCGTATTTGTTGTCGGACGTCCCGTCCGCATTGTTAGGTTTGCCCAGCTTGTCGGCAAGTTTATCGCTTTGGGTGACATAATGCCATGTTCCGTCATCCCTTAAAATGACTTGTTTGCCGTCGGGAGTCGTTGCGCGTTGCTCAGCAAAAACGCTGAAAAACAGACTTGAAATCCCTAAATATATGATAACATATTGAAGATTTCGCATAAAGCCCTGCATCCTTTCGATTATACACTTTGTTATTATACAATTGAAATGCGGGTTTTTCAATATTTGATTATGTATGGTATTCGGCATTGATCTTGATATAATCGTATGTCAAATCACACGTATGCGCTACAGCGCTTTCTTTTCCTGTGCCAAGAGCCACGTCGATATGTACGACCGGTTTTTTCATGAGATTGCTGAGCTTTTTAGCGTCAAAAACAACCGGACGCATGCTTTTAAACACCGTTGTCCCGCATAAACGAAGGACAATATTTTCCTTGGAAAATATGGCGCCGGAATAGCCGATTGCGCATAGAATCCGCCCCCAATTCGGGTCATTCCCAAAAAGCGCGGTTTTCACCAGATTCGAATTTGCAATTGCCTTGGCCGCCTTTTTCGCATCTTCAAACGAAGCCGCCTTGCAAACGTTGATCTCGACCCGTTTGGTGGCGCCTTCGCCGTCTTCGGCTATTTTCTGGCACAACACCTCGCAAACTTTGTACAGTGCTTCTTCAAAAGCAAGTAACGGATCCCCTTGATTGACAGAAACACCCGTCGCACCGTTGGCCAAAACAAGAACCATGTCGTTTGTTGACGTGTCCCCATCCACCGTGAGATTATTGAATGTTTTGTTTACGGTTTTCTTGACCACCAAATTCAAATTTTGCGGAGATATTTTGGCGTCGGTTGTAATGAATGCAAGCATGGTTGCCATATTGGGATGAATCATGCCTGACCCCTTCGTACATCCTCCAATTAAAAAGGTCCCGCTTTTTGTGGAGACCGTAAACGAGCATTCTTTCATTTTTGTATCGGTTGTCATGATTGCACGCGCAAAATCGGCCCCCGAGTTTGCGACGCTTTTTTTTGTATTGTTTACAAGGCCAGGGATACTTTTTCCAATTTTGTCCATTGGCAGGAAATGGCCGATAACACCGGTTTGAGCAACCAATACTACCTCTTTTTCCGAATCAAGCAATTTCGCAATGTCCAATGCTATTTTTTTCGTGTCGGCAATGCCTTGCTTGCCAGTGCATGCATTTGCATTGCCGCTATTGCAGAAAACCGCCCGAATCGATTTAGACGGCAAAAGCCTTTCGCACCAATCGACCGATGCGGCCCGTACTGCATTGGTGGTGAAAGCGCCGGCGCAACAACAGGGAAAATCACTGATAATCAAACCACAATCCGCTTTTTTTGAAGCTTTAATTCCCGCAGTTACCGCTCCCGCACGAAACCCCTGCGCCGAAGTAATGCCGCCTTTTATGTCCTTGATTTTCCATGTTTTGGATTTCGTTGCAGTCATGAAACGTCCTTTTTTTAAACCGTTTATTGACCAATGAAGAGCATAAAATATATTATGATGGAAGGACAGGCTTTAATGCGCACACTTTTTTAAAGGACCAGCACCTGACCTATAAACGCTTCTTGGTGATTGCCTCTTTATTACTTTTTCTGTCTTTTGCCTTTGGCCAGCCAGACAACCGGGAATATATTGTCCGTAAAGGTGATACACTATGGGATCTTGCTTTCACCTTTCTTGGCGACCCATTTGCGTGGCCTCAAATTTGGCATCAAAACCAGTTCATTAAAGATCCGAACCTCATTTTCCCCGGCGAAAAAATGGTCATAGCCAAGTCCGTTGCCAACCAGACTTCAAATTCCTTTCAGGCCAATAATCAAGACCCTTCAAATCCCCAACCATCAAACACGAACCCGTCGTTTCATTCCGAGATAAAAAGCGCCATCGAATCCGCTGCTTATAAGCCATCGGCATCTGAAAAAAAATCAGCACTGCCCGACAGTTTGGAAAGGGTTTCCGATTCACTCTTTGCTATTTCGATGCGTCAACAACGTTTTTTTACATCCGAGTTTCTTGAAAAGCTCGGTTTTTTATGGTTTGGCAAAGATGAAAAAGGCCAGATCTTTCCTGGAAATGCCATGATAGGACCTTCTGGGCATGAAACAGGATTAGACCGGTATGAAACCCCGGCATATCAAGAATTCTCTGAAATCTCGATTCAAACTTTTCCATCCGCCACCTATAAAATCGGCGATACGGTGAGCATTTTTCATGTTGACGAAATTGTAAAATTCGGCCCAACACCATCGCCGATTGTGCGCAGGGTAGGACGGGCAATTATTAAACAGGTTTCGAAGGGCGAAGCCACGGCATTGCTTTACAAAATCTGGGACGTCGTGCGGGACGGCGACCGTATCGACACCTTGTTTCGACATTCTGATATGACAATTGACACTATTGCAACTCCTGCAATTTCCATAAAAGGCACGGTTTTAAAACACATAGAAAACACCGAACGGCCCTATTTATACCATACATTTATTTTAGACCGCGGAGCTAAGGATGGTGTAGCCTTTGGGGACATGTTCGCGTTACTTTCCAGGGATAAGGCTTCTATAGGCAAAATAAAAGCCGTTGTATGCGCTTTAAACGTTGGACAACTGTCCTGCACCGTGGTCATAGTGAAATTATATGATAACGACATACATGCCGGAGACACTGCCGTTTTGATCAAGCGCACCGGATTTGGGAAATAACAGTATGTCTTTTATGTCTAAATTTTTTCTTCACGTTGGCGGTTTATTGTTTTTTAACAAACGCCATCAAAGTGTCCGCAGAAGCGTCATCTTTGTTCTGACAAATTTTCTCCTCATTGCAGGTATCATTTTTTCGCTCGAAATTATTCTGATTTTCCTTGGTGTTGGAAACATTTTTATTCCCATGACCCGGTTAACCCATTCCATTTGGGATTTTCTCACGAAACTTGTTTACTAACATTTTAGTACCTATATCTGAATTGTACACTCGGAGTACCTCGGTACCATGGTATATGCATTTTGCGTAGATAATCTATAAAATAAACTTATCCCATGCGACATGTCCCCGAAGCGTTAGCGAAGTGGGAAGCATGGGGTTAGGAGTCCTGGTATGAATTCTTTTCGGTCTTCGGACGGATACCCTAATGTTTTAGGAATAATTATGGCAGGCGGTGAAGGTTCACGTCTTCACCCCCTTACCAAGGATCGGGCAAAACCGGCCGTCTATTTCGGCGGAAAATACAGGATCATTGATTTTGTCCTTAACAATTTCATCAACTCCGGCATTTTCAAAATCAAAGTACTCACACAATTCAAGTCTGATTCCCTTATTAAGCATTTGACAACGGGATGGAACCTAAACCGCATGCTCGGCCAATATATAGATCCCGTGCCGGCACAAATGCGCACCGGAAAAAACTGGTACATGGGCACAGCCGACGCGGTTTTCCAAAACTTCAATCTCATTGAGGACGAAAATCCCGATTATATCGCAGTGTTCGGCGCCGATCATATTTACAAAATGGATATTTCTCAGATGCTCGATTTTCACCGGCATGTGGGCGCCGTCGCAACGATTGCCGCCATCCCAAAGCCGATTGATGAGGCATCAGTTTTCGGGGTCATTGAAATCGATTATGATGGACGAATGATCGGGTTTGAAGAAAAGCCAAAACATCCAAAGCCAATGCCGTCGAACCCGAAAATGGCCTTGGTATCCATGGGAAACTACATTTTCAATCGTAAATTTTTAGTTCGTGAATTGTTTAACGACGCAAAGCTTTCCGGATCGTCCCATGATTTCGGCAAAGACGTTATACCTAAAATTTTCCATGATTATCCTATTTATGTATGGAACTTTACCAACAACCGTATTCCCGGGGAATCGCCGGCGCAAAACACCTATTGGAAAGATGTTGGAAATCTTGAAGCTTATTTTGAAGCAAACATGACGCTTCGTGATGTGTTGCCTGAAATCAATTTGTATAACGATGCCTGGCCGATCCGCACGGCTCCAGGCCAGTCGCCACCTGCAAAATTTGTCTTTGCCGGCGAAGGTCCGGACAAGCGCATAGGTGAAACACTTGATTCAATAATAAGCGGCGGATGCATTATCAGTGGCGGAAAGGTAATACGATCGGTTTTGTCCCGAGGTGTCCGGGTGCATAGTTTTGCCAATGTTGAAAATTCCATTTTATTTCCGGATGTCCAAATTGGTGAAAAAGCCCAAATACAAAATTCAATTATTGATCGTGGTGTTCACATCAAACCTGGTGACAGAATAGGTTTTGACCCTGAAGAAGACAAAAAACGGTTTACCGTAAGTGAAACAGGAATAGTCGTAATTAGCCAGCCACCAAAAAATCCGTTGCAATAGGCATGCATTAAATTAATTTTATCCAGCAAAACAACCACGTTCGTACGTAATAGTTGAAACAAGGTGGTTTTGGTCTACACTTTTTTATGAATTATTAATCCACCTGCTTTGCTGGTGGATTGCTATAGCTGAGATTATTATCTACGCAAAAACCGTATATAATCCAGATATAGGTACTAAATCGCTTAAGTTGCTTATTTTATAAAGAAGATGTATAATTATTTAGAAGCTTTGGACAATGCTGAAATAGATAAAATAAAGGCTTATTTATGACTACAAGTTCTGAGGCGCTCTATTTCCGAGACATTAATCGCTACAAGGTTCTTTCTGAAGAAGAAGAGCGTGTCATTATTCGTGCTGTACAGGATGATGATAATGATGCTATTTCAAAACTCATTACCAGCAACTTACGATTTGTGGTCAGCGTTGCACGTCGATACCGTGGAAGAGGTCTAAGTTTTCTTGAGCTTATCAACGAAGGAAATATGGGGCTTTTGAAAGCCGCCAAACGGTTCAATCTCGAAGCAAAAGTAAAATTCATTTCATATGCTGTTTGGTGGATACGCCAATCGATTCAAAAAGCGCTGTTCGAACAAACCGGGACCGTGCGAATTCCACCTAATAAAATCGCCTTGCTTGCAAAATTCAAAAAAGCCTTAGATAAAAACTCCGGCGATTATATGCAGACGATTTCCATGAACGATTTCAAGGAACATGAGCAGGACATTCTCGATGTCATGGACAAACTTCGCGGCATATCGCTTGACGCGCCTGTCGCAAACCAAAACCAGGACAGTGACACCACCAAAACATTGCAGGATGTCATCGGAGAAGAACCCAATCAGGACGTTGAAAGCGAACGCAAAGAACTTGGGAAAGTCATAGACAGCGTCCTGCAAAACATTACAAGCAGGGAAGAGCTCATATTGCGCATGTACTACGGCCTTAATTTCTCAAAGCAATTTACATTAGAAGAAATCGGCAAGGAACTCAAACTCACCCGCGAACGCGTCCGTCTTATCCGCGACCGTTCGCTGCGCAAATTATTCCGAAACCCGGCGTCCAGAGCAAAACTCACCTCATTCATCGGCGATTTAAAGTAAACCATGTTTACTTTCCTTTGGAACCACAAAATATTTTCACTGTTTCTCATGGCTATCGCCGCATATCTCTTTGTCAACCCTGCAAATAAATTCGGATATGGTCAAAAAAATTTCGTCATCTTCAATCGATTGCCTGTTTCCTTTTTCGATTTATGTGTTGCCGAAAACAATGCCCCGCAGCCGATAGAAGACATCAACAAAAAGAACAGCCTGGAAGATTTTTTTGTTGGGCTGAACCAAAAAGCCATAGATGAACCGCTTCTCCTCATTGTCGGCACCGGGTTTTTATCCGAAGCATTCCGGCTCAACGATGAAAAGACAATGTCTTTGGAGGCAAAAAATGTTTCGGTTCGGCAAATGCCTTCACGACAGGCTATGGATCTGTATAATACCTCGAAAAAGGAAAATAAAAAAGTTGCCCTGATTTTATGCGTTAAACATTGACTATTTTTCGCTCGTTTGTGACCGCTATTACAATTTTTAACCCTACGTCCCCCCTTTGTTTATGCTTCGGAGATCATGTCGCTGCGCGATACATTGCAGCTGTGATTATTATACCGAGGTTTTTCAAGTGTATAATTTATATATAGATACTAAAAAGAATTTCTTGCATTTAGGCAACGGCTATATTTTAATTTACTATATATATTGGGTATTGTCTTTTTCATGGAGGCATTCGTATTTCCGAATTACTTGACATGATCGTTAAGCCCATTGCGGGCGAAAACCCCATGGGCGGCAACATCAATTACGACGCCGATTTTGACGCATGCAAAAACGAAATCGGCAAACTCGGCGGCATAGATTATGCCTTGGTCGAGTCTTCGTGCACGAAATTATTGACCGGAAAATCCAAAGATATCCGATTGCTGTGTTTTTTGAGTTTCGTATACCTTCGTGATGAAAAATGGGAATTTTTCTCAGACATTTTCGATGGTTTTGTCAAGCTCGCGCAACAAAATTACGATGCAATGTTCCCCGACCGGGAACGCGCCAAGCAAAATGCCATCAAATGGCTTGCCGAAATACGATACAACGAAACAATTGCCGAAAAGAAACCGGCGGAAATTGACTATCCTCATATTTCGCGGTTACTTGCTTCATTGACAAGCCTTAAAACAATTCTCCAGGAAAAATTTCCCGAAGGCTCTCCGTTTCCTACAGGACTTTTCACTGCGGTTCAAAATTGGGAAAAAACATGCAAGCCCAAACCCAAGGTCGAAGCGACATCGGCTTCTTCATCTACCGCCGCCGGCACAACGGCAGATCCAATGGATACCCCAAAACAGGCGCAAACAATTGTACGGAAAGCGGCAAATTTTCTCATTGAAAAGGAGCCGCAAAAACCCATGGGGTTCCGGATCAATCGAACATTGCGCTGGGACATTTTTGAAAAATCCCCGCCCGCTGAAAACGGAAAAACGCAGCTTGCCCCTCCACCGGCCGACCTTGCAACCACGTTAAATACCCTTATTAACAACAAGGAATTCAAGCCGGCCTTAGACAAGGCAGAACTGGCCTTTTCGGCAGGCGCCAATCATTTATGGTTCGGATTGCAGCGGCTTGCAGCCATGGCTTGTGCGGGCCTTGGCGAGCCGTATAAGCCTGTTGAGCAGGCTATTTTGTATGAAACCGGACTTTTTGTCAGGCGTATTCCGGAAATTTTGAATTTGAATTTTTCCGATGGCTCGCCATTTTGCGACGACGTCACCAAAGAGTGGATTGCCAAATCGGTGATGCCTCTTTTCAGCAGCGAATCGGCCGCTTCCCAGAAAAAAGAATCCGAAGAAAACCTCGATAAGGTTGAAGAAGTGAAAAAACAGGTCGCGGCCCTTATTTCGTCGAACAAAACAGAGGCCGCGCTTGATGTATTGCAAAACGCCATCCGGAATTCATCGAATGAGCGCGACAATTTTCGCAGATCCATAATTATGTGCAATATGCTTTTAGGCGCGAAACAGCCTGATATTGCTTTGTCGATTCTCGATTCGCTCGACGCAAAGATACAGTTGTACCATCTTGATAAATGGGATCCCGACCTCGCGGTTGACGCATGGAGCATCATGGTACGTGTGCTGAAGGTCGCACGCGCAAGCAAACCCGCCCCTGTTCAGGCAACCATGACAGAAAAACAAAACACTATTTTAAGTAAAATCAGTCAAATAGACCCTAAAAAGGCATTTTCGCTCAATACATGAACCTGTTTTTATTGCTTTGAAATTATAGAAACGTACGATAAAAATTATTCACATTTAAGAAAGGTAGGTCCTTATGGCCGGAAGCTTCCAAAATGAAATCCCCCCTGCCAGAATCAATTTGAAACTTGATGTCGGCAAAGGCAATGCAAAGAAAAAAATCGAATTGCCGCTTAAGACATTGGTATTGGGCGATTTTTCGTTTAAAAAACATGATGACAGAGTGTCGGACCGTGAAAAAATCAGCATCAACAAAGAAAATTTCACGCAAGTCATGGAAAGCATGGACCTCAAGCTTAATTACAATGTCGAAAACAAAATCACGGGGGAAGGCGACCTTAACGTTGATTTGGACATTAAGAACATGGACTCGTTTAAGCCGGAAAATGTCGCGAAAAGCATTCCGGGATTGTCAAAGCTTCTTGCTGCCCGGAATTTGCTGAAAGACCTTAAATCAAACCTTTTGGATAATCGTGAGTTCCGCAAACGCCTTGAAGACATCATCAAAGACCCTGAGGCAATGAAATCGCTTCATGAAGAGCTTAAAAAAGTAGTTCCTGAAGAAAAAAAACCCACGGCTTAACGAACCGCAACATTATAACGAGGAGAATGCAGTATGGCAGAACAAGAAAAACAGGCCGCGGAAAAACAGGCTGCCGACGCCCACGGTCTCGAATACATTTACCAAACCATGAATTTGGCCATTCCAAACAAATCTATAGACATTTCGGAATATAAAAACACCGAGGTGCTTGCCGACAGCAACGCCAATGAACGAATCAGCGCCGCTTTGTCGGTTTTTGTCGAAAGTGTCGTTGCCTCAAGCCAGGCAGTGGACAAAATCGACAAGGCAATGCTCGACCATCATATCGCCGAAATCGACCGCAAGCTTTCCTTGCAGCTCGACGAAATCCTGCATCACCCAAAATTCCAAAAAATGGAGGGTGCCTGGCGCAGCCTTAAATTCCTCGTTGACCGTATGGATTTCAAAAAGAACGTCAAACTCGACATTCTCGACGTTTCCAAAGACGAACTTGCAGAGGACTTCGAAGACGCCCCTGAAACCATACAGTCGGGCCTGTACAAGCATGTTTACACCGCGGAATACGATACTCCGGGCGGCGAACCGTACGGGTCGGTTGTTTCAAATTACGATTTCGACAGCGGCCCTTCGGACATCACCTTGCTGCAAAACGTGTCAAAGGTGTCTGCAGCATGCCACTGCCCGTTCCTGGCTTCGGCAAGTCCGAAATTTTTCGGCAAAAACACCATTCAAGATCTTACTAAAATCGAAGACCTTCACAATTACATGGAACGTTCCGAATTCCTCAAGTGGAATTCGTTTAGGCAAACCGAGGATTCACGGTATGTCGGACTCATGCTTCCCCGTTTTATGTTGCGCCTTCCCTACGGTGCCGATACCCAGCCTGTCAAGGAATTCAATTATACCGAGAGCGTAAGCGGTGAAGACCACGACAAATACCTTTGGGGCAACTCGACATTCGCATTTGCCGCCAATATGGCCCGTTCATATGTCGAAAACGGCTGGTGCGTGCAGATACGCGGGCCGGAAGCAGGTGGAAAAGTTGAAGACCTGCCGCTTCACATTTACGACGTCGGCAAAGGCAAACAGATGAAAATCCCGACCGAAATTCTTATTCCGGAAACCCGGGAATTCGAATTTGCCCAGGAAGGTTTTATTCCGCTGTCGTTTTATAAAAACAGGGACTATGCGTGTTTCTTCTCTGCAAACTCGACCCAGAAACCCACCGAATACGACGACCCCGTAATTACCGCAAACATGCGGATCAATTCGAGGCTCCCGTATATTTTCCTTGTGTCAAGAATTGCGCATTATCTCAAGGTAATACAGCGTGAAAACATCGGCTCGACAAAAAACAAAGTCGTTTTGCAAAACGAATTGAATGCCTGGATCTCGGGCCTGGTGACGGAAATGAATGATCCCGGCCCCGACCTTATTTCAACGCATCCTTTGAAGGCCGCGGAAGTTTCGGTCAATGAAATCGAGGACAATCCCGGATTTTTCAGAGTGAGCTTGTCGGTGATGCCGCATTTCCAGATCGAAGGTATCGATATCAATTTGTCACTGGTATCGCAAATGCCGAAGGGAAAATAATTTTAAAAAAAATGATGCATTTGTGACGTACGTCACAGAATTATGTTTGGCGGGTTTGTATATTTTTAGCAGAAACAAAAAGGAAACCAGATCCGTCCAACTTTACATTTTTGAAAGGAGTCTTGTATGCCAATTCCTGCGTATTTGTGGATCAAAGATGAAACCGGGGCCGATATTAAAGGTTCTGTCGATGTATCCGGACGTGAAGGCAGCGTCGAAGTCATCGAATTCCACCATGAAGTGCGCATCCCGACAGACCCTGACACCGGCCGCCTGACCGGAACGCGCAAACATGAATCATTAACGTTTGTCAAAGCCTTCGATGCTTCGTCACCGTATTTGTATAAAGCGGTATGCGAAGGCCAGACCTTCAATTCCGTTGAGTTCAAATGGTACAATATCGACGATACCGGCAGCGAAAAAGAATATTTCAACCATAAGCTTGAAGGCGTCAAGGTCTGCTCGGTAAAGCCCTATATGCCGAATGTAAAAGACCCTACCAAAGAACGCTATACGCATCTTGAAGAAGTCTCTATGCGTTACCGCAAGATAACCTGGACATTCCTCGATGGAAACCTCCAGGCATCCGACGCATGGGCAGAAGGCAGATAATACAAACCGTTTTTTTAGCCCATTTCTGTAAAGCCCCTGAGAAATAAAATCAGGGGCTTTTTAGCAAGAACATAGCTTAATAAGCCCTGGCGCTAGCTTTGTTAAAAAAACTCCCTGACTATGGGCCCACCTTTTTATGTTTGGGGGAAATCTATGAGTATGCAATGGACGAAAGGCATTGCTTTTTTAATGTTCCTTATGGTATTATCATGCATCAATCATTCTGCCGTTGATCCAAAATCCCGTTTTGGGGAATTGGAAGTCATTGCGTCGCAAATTAAGACACAAGGCCAAAATGTTTTGGCCAAAAACGCGTCTACAACATGGGACAGTCTTGTCATACGAATAACTGCCCCGGATATAGATACAATGCTATATTCCTTCAAATTCACTTCTCTTGATCCCTTTGTTTCGGTTTCCTGCGACAATGTTCCGGCAGGCGAAAAACGTACCGTTGAGGTTTTTACAAAAAGTAAAACAAACGGCATTATCCATGTTAGTACGGTGCAGGTTGTCGACATTTCATCCGCTGAAAAAAAAATCTTGGATTTTATCCTGGTACCGACAAAAGGTTCCATTTATATCGACATCTCCAATATCCCGACGAATGTCAAAAAAATCTGTGCTGACTTCGACACTTTTTCCGTTTGTGAAACCCGGTCTGCGAAACTGTATATGAACATAGACAATGTCCCGGACAAAACTGCCGATACGATCTGTATAGTCGGCACGGATTCTGTTGGTACCGTTGTTTACAAATCCTCGACCTGGCTCTTCTTCGCAGTATTGCGCGACACGACCATTTCGAGCAAATTTATTCGAATATCAACAAGTATGTCCCTGACGCTTTCAGCACAATTGCCGGGTATTACCTTGATACAAGGGCAAATGACAACGGCAAAACCGATTGCCTTTGAAAACGGAAAGCTGATAATTTCCGAAATAATGTATAATGCCAACGATTCCGAATATGTTGAACTTTATAATCCGGGCATGTCTTTGTTCAACGATTCGCTGTTCATAGAAATAGACGGCACAAACCGCAGTCTTGGTACTGTTACAATACCTTCCCATGGATTTTTTGTCATTGGCCGCAGGAGCCTGCCATGGGTAGACACTTATCCATCTGTATCAAGTGCCCTGGACCTGTCATCGGGTGGCAATTGGCTCTGTTTGCGTTCAAAGGCCATATCCGATACTGTTTTGGATTGGGTCGCCTTTTTAGGCGGCAGCAATTCGCAAGACTGGCCAAACCTTGGTACGCAAAAAAAATCAATTGTATTGGATACTTTGATCGAGGATGCGCAATATAACAATATTGGAAGAAATTGGACAATGGCTCAAACAGGCATCAGTTCGCTTTTTCCAGGATGCTCAACGTCACAAATCGGAACTCCAAAAAGCAACGGTTTATAAGATTTATATATAACAAAAAAGAAGTTTTTTGCAAGCAGAACCTCTCCTCTTTTTCTCTGCTTGCCCGTCTCCTGGCAATTTTTGCCAGGGGACTTTTTTCATCAAAGATAAAATTTTTCTTACCACCCCTTTTTGCATTTACTATTTCTTATACTATACACTTTTTCAAAGCCAAAAAAGGGAGGCCTTCATGAAGCGGTTTTTTATTGGCCGAACGTTGTTTGCTTCGATGGTACTGTTCATCACATGCATTTTTACGATCCGAGCCGAGGTCTACTCATCTGTTATGACAAAAGACACCATTGAGCATTACTTTGAGGGAATTAAAAGCGATTTCGATAAACTCGCCGATAATCCCGCATTGAAAAAAAACCAGACCAAATTGGTGAACGGTATTTTTGTTTCATCGCTTAAAAAACATCAGCCTGTTTATTCCTATATGAGAACGAATGCAAAAGGTGTGATGATCAATGAAGTTATTCGCGGCCAAATTCCGGAAAAAGTAAAGAAAAACATTAGAAAGCAGGACTGGTTCAAACGCATTTCGAAAACAGCGACCGAATATTACGGGTTTACATTTATTGAAGAAAACGGACGATATTATTTGTTCTGGGTTTCCCCAATTTTGGGCCATAAAAACAAATTTGAAGGCGCCTTGGTCGCAAAAATCGACTTGTGGGATTGCTTCCATGAAATTTCCAAAGAAACAACAGAACCGTTTTTAATCAAACTCGGCGGCAAAAGCCTCTATTCCGACAAATGGAAAAATGGTTCCACAATAATTGAAAAGCCTCTTTCCGTTCCCGGCGTTGAAAAAATTTCACTCATAATCGAAAAACCCGCACCGGTTTTAGACACCGCAATCAGGAAAGACACAGGCGCTGTTGCAGCTGTGTCTCCTGCCCTTCTGGGAGACCAGAAAGTTAAGAAACAAGCAGGTTTTTTTGCTAAAAATAAAGTATTATTCATTGTCATTGGAATAGTGCTTCTTGTCGTCATTATTTTTCTCCTCATACAATTTTACATGTGGCTCAGCAATGTTTTTACCATGCGTTCAATAAACAAGGCGGACGATGACCCGTTTGGCCGGCGATAAACCTCGCCCCTCGTTCAAGAAAACGGCCGTTATTATATTGAACGGCCGTTATTTTTTTGGATTGCATTATGCAAACATTCTTTACCTTTGCGTTTTTTGCATCGGTTGCGCATGCTCCTCATTCTCAAATCGGTTAATAGGCTTTCCGCCATCGTACACCTATGATTGGATTTCCTCAAAAAAAATCGCATTCGCAAAACCCATTGTTGTTTCTTCGGAAATTTATTATGAAAATAGATTTACCAATCAGAGCTATCACAGCATAGATAAAAACAGGACCGCCGATGCCTTTTACCGCGATTTTCTGCAAAAAACAGTAAAAAAACATTTGGATTGGCACTGCGTCGACCAGAAAGCAGACAGCTGCATACAGCGGAAATTAGCAGATGCTAGAGCGCCCTTGGACAGCTTGCCTCGTGAATGTTTAGGATTTCTCCGAAGCAACAACATCGAGATTTTCGTGTGCATTTATGCCATGAGGTTATACCACATGCAATTTGTTGGAATTCGTCCGAGTGCCGAAGGAAGCGCACAATCATATTCAACAATTATTAAAAAAAACGTCGATTATTATGTAACAATTTTTGATGTGGCCGCAAACAGACCTCTTTTTATGATACCCATGAAAAAAGAACAAAACAACATATCTCTTAACATTATGGAATACACTGTTGAAGATTTGTTTTCGGCTTTGCTTAGGAAACGCAATTAGTAGTTCAATGAGGTTCCTTTGTCTATGCAATCATCCATGACCGGTGCAATATCATCCACGATTTTTGCCACGATGCTTTCATTAAAAAAATAACCGTTTTCTATTCGACGCTTTAGGTCTTTGAGGTATTCCCTTTTCAGGCCATCTTCCATCCAAAGGAATTTTCCAGATCGGACATGAGTGGATTCATTGCGGAGTTTCACAATTTTCGTCCTTGAAAAATGGTCGCATCCTTGCGATTTAACATAATTTTTGTTCTCATTATTATTATCGACCATTGTGCAAAAATGCTTTAGTACCAATATTTGAATTATCTACGCATATTGCGTAGATAATCTATAAACTAAACTTATCCCATGCGACATGTCCCCGAAGCGTTAGCGAAGTGGGAAGCATGGGGTTAGTATATAAAAAATATGTACGCGGGACGCGTATATATGATCACAGCTACAACTATCCAATTGCGGAGCAACGGATTAGGCTTTGTTTTTTTTAACAATGGCGATCGATATCTATACTCGACAAAAACCATTTTTCATAGTACACTGTTGTTCAAACGCAACCTTTTTGTGGCGGATGCGACATCCCGTAGCAGAAGGTGCACATTCATCCCCGACAAAATCGGGGGCCTTCTGCGTAGTGGACAAAAACAATGGTCAGATACAATCTCGACGATATCAACGACGACATGCTTCTTGGTGAATCGCTTTTTTTGCCTTCCGGCGAATTGTTGCTTGCCGCAGGGTATAGGCTTAAAGAGCGATATCGCAGACGTCTCAAGGAATTGGGGTTTTCCACAGCGCTTGTCGAAATAGAAGGCACGGAAAGCGTCATTCCGGAAACCATTATTTCCTCCCATATCCAACGTGAAATGTCGTTGTCGCTTAACAAGTCGGCCAAAGACATGGCCGATTCCATTCCAGTCCATGACCAAGGGGTTCGTTCCATCCAGAAAATGATCAGGGAAAACAAACACCATCTTAACAAATTCATAATGTCGACGGGTATTTCCCACGCTCTTGAAAAATTCATCGATGAAATCCTGGGCCAATCCGCCGTCGTCCTCAACATGTCTGAATTATCAAAAACGGACGGCGACTTGTTTACTCATGCGATTAATGTCACGATAATTTCCCTGTGCTTGGGAAAAAAATTCCGGTTTTCCTATGAAGAAATGAAACAACTCGGCATCGGCGCCATTAATTACGACCTGGGAATGGTGGCTGTCCCAAAAGAAATTCTGCATAAAACGGGAAACTTGACCGACGAGGAAGACATGATGCTGCGCCAGCATACGGTATTCGGCTATCTCATGCTTTCCCAAAATCCAACAATACCTCCTACAAGCGCAGCAGTGGCATTGCAACATCATGAGCGCCAGGATGGAAGCGGCAATCCAAGGGGAATTAAAGGTGAAAACAGGCCGCCACTGAAAGATTTCTCAAGAAAAAAAGTGATACATCGCTTCGCGGAAATCGTGGCAGTCGCAGATGTCTACGACATGTTTACCATGGGTCGCAACCATTACAGCGGAAAACACTCTGCTCAGGAAGCAATTAAAAAAGTCATTCAACTCGGGGGAACAAAACTGAACTCGGAAGTAGTAAAAACCCTGACTTCAATCGTGCCGCTTTTCCCGACCGGCGCAAAAATACGGATCATTAACGCAC
>Ga0182027_10001324_pt1 | contig 41693 bp, 31 predicted proteins | sample 712E1DmetaG_FD_121300 | JGI IMG/M metagenome (GOLD analysis project Ga0182027, IMG submission 121300) | Permafrost microbial communities from Stordalen Mire, Sweden - 712E1D metaG (Illumina Assembly) | ecosystem: Environmental > Terrestrial > Soil > Wetlands > Permafrost | place: Sweden...
CCTTTTCCAGGTGCAGTTGCGCCTCGAAGGCTTCGCGCTCGCAGGCCACCAGTTGAAACTCGATGGGCGAGACCACCATGCCGGCGCACTCCCCCACTCCCAGGTCGCCGATGGTGTACTCGCGCGGGTCGCCCCAGTCGCTGTAGAACGACGGGTCTTTCTCGTACGGCGGAACCTCCATCAGATCCTCGATCATCTTCCGGCTTTCCGCCTTGCCGATTCGCGCAATGAAATCCTGAAAGCTTTCGGCGCCCTGCCGCTCGCTGACGAACCGCTGGGTGATCCGGTCCACCACCTCCGGGACCCGCTTGGACGGAACCGACCCGATGGCCAGGCCGTAGGACCCGGCATTGTCCTTCCATTTCCCGCCGAGCAGCACCTGGAAATGCGGCACCTTGCGATTGCCGATGGTGCGGCTGTTCCCGTAAAAACCGATGTCGGCAATGTGATGTTGTCCGCAGGAATTGAAGCACCCGCTCACCTTGATCCGCAGCCCCTGCACCGCCTGGTCGAGCGCGAAGAATTTTTCCGACAGCCGGCGCCGAATCTCCCGCGCCAATCCGCGCGACGAAGCAATGCCCAGTTTGCACGTATCGGTGCCCGGACAGGCCACCACATCGAGAATCGTCCCCGCGCCAGGGGCGCCCAGCCCGATCTTCTTCAATTCGCTGTACAACGCCGGCAGGTCCGCTTCGCTGATCCAGCGCAACACGATATTCTGTTCGACCGTGGCGCGGATGTTCTCGCCGCTGAATCTGCGGGCCAGATCCGCCAGTTGCCGCATTTGCCGGGAGGTGAGATCGCCAATGGGCAGCATCACCGTCGCCACCGCGTAACCGGGCTGGCGCTGGCGATACACGTTGGTGGAAAGCCAGTTGTTGTAGGCCGTCCCGAAAGCTTTCGGGACGGCGCCGGTCGTCCCGCCGCGTGAGGTCACGCGGCCTACAACGGCGTCGTTGAGGGAACTCGGCGGTTTCAAGGGTGATTCCTGGAACGCGTGCGCATCGGGCAGGTAGGCCGTCCAGCGCGGATCGTGAGGCAGAATCTTGCGTTCTTCCATGACCAATCGACGAAATTCGTCGATGCCGAGTTTCGCGACCAGGAACTTGATGCGCGCCCGCGACCGGTTCTGTTTCTCGCCCAGCCGCGCGAACACGCGCGAGATCGCCTGGGCGATGGGCAACAGTTCTTCCTCGGGCAGGAACTCGGCGAACAGTTTCGCCTGATACGGCACCGGCCCGAGCCCGCCGCCCACCAGAACCCGGAACCCGCGTTTCTCCACGCCGTTCTCGACCTTCCTGACCGCGATCGCGCCGAAGTCGTGCATGAACGCCAGACCGCACCCTTCGTCGGCGCAGCCGGAGAAGGCGAACTTGAATTTGCGGCCGAAATCCTGCGTGTCGGGATGACCGAGAAGGAACCGCATCGTGGCTTTGGCATACGGCGTCACATCGAATCCTTCGGTATGGCACACGCCCGACAGCGGGCAGGCGGTGACATTGCGGACCGCGTTGCCGCACGCCTCGCGCGTGGTGATGCCGATCGCCCCCAGCCGCCGCATCATCGCCGGCGTGTCTTCGATGTGAACGAAATGGAGTTGGAAATCCTGACGGGTGGTGACATGCAGGATCCCGTCAGAGTATTCTTCCGCCACGTCGGCGAGCGTTTCCATCTGGTCGGTGGTCAACCCGCCATACGGAATCTTGATCCGCTGCATGCCCGGCGCGTCCCACATCGTGTCCGGACCCTTGGTCAGTTCCTTGTTTGGAAACTGCAGGTGCTGGGTCTTGATGCCGTCGTGGCGCTGGGCGTTGTCGTACCGCTGGCCGTACGCGCCGCGCCGCAGGCGGGTTTCGGCAAACAGTTTCTCGTCGATCTTGCCGAGTTTCCGCAATTCAAGCTGCGTCTCATAAACGTCGATCTCCTGCGCGAGATCGGTGGGTATGCGACCAGCCAGTTTTTCCTTCCAGGTCATGGCGGCAACAATTTGTCGCAAAATCTCCGAAACACAACAAGAAAACGCCCGAATGCTCGGTGCATCGCTCAAGATTTCATATCAATTGGTGGCACAGGTGTCCCTGCCTGTGTATGATGCGGATTCTGATGGCAGCCACACCCAACTTCAAATGCGGCCTCGCCGTGCTGGTCGGCCGCACCAATGTCGGCAAGTCCACGCTGCTCAACGCGCTGGTGGGCACCAAGATCGCCATCGTCACCCCCAAACCGCAAACCACCCGCGAATCCATCCACGGCATCGTCCACCGCCCCGAAGGGCAGATCGTTTTTGTGGACACGCCCGGCATCTTCAAGACCCAGCCCAGCAAGCTGGTCCAAAACCTTCACCACAAAGTCCGTGACGCGCTCGAAGGAATCGATGTCATCGTCCACGTCGTCGATCCCACGCGCTCCATTGGACCCGAAGACAACATGGTCAACAGCCTCGTCGACCACGTCGTCCAGCCCAGGATTCTCTGCCTGAACAAACTCGACCTGCCCGACCGCCATTACCGCGAGTCGTGGCTGGAGAGGGCGGGAGCTGTAGTGGCCGCCGCCCGTCCCGCCACGGCGGTGGTCCCGGCGGCAAATGCTCCCGGCGCCGCTGAGACAGCGGCCACTACACCGGCAAGCAAGTACGCCTCTGTCATCGAAGTCTCCGCGCTGAAAGAGAAGAATATCGAGCTGATCATTCAGGCCATCTTCCGACTTCTGCCCGTTGGCCCCCCGCAATACCCCGCCGGCCAGGTCACCAACGCCACCAACGAGTTCTGGGTCACCGAAGTCATTCGCGAAAAGATTTACCTCCAGACCAGCCAGGAGGTTCCCTATACCGCCGCCGTGCAAATCGAGCTGATGCAAGACCGCAAGGACAAGCAGGGCCAGCCACTCGTCTACATCAAGGCCGTCATCCTCACCACCGACGAACGCTACCAACGCATGCTCATCGGCCAACACGCCAAGAGGATCAAGAGCATCGGCAGCGCCGCCCGCCGCGAATTCGAAGTCGCCCTGAATCAGAAGGTCTTCCTCGACCTCGACGTGCTCGTGGACGAGGACTGGATGGATAGAATGAATTGACCGCATGAAAGCACCGCCCATCGACAACCGTCAGCCAGGTTCGCCTGTATCCATCAACAGCCGTGATGTTCCGCGGACTTGATTCCACCTCATCTTGCAAGCACGTCTGCGGAATCCTCAACGGGCCGGTCGGGACGCGGGTCATGGTTATCACCATGACTATTTACCTATTCAAATCACGCCATTGGGGTCTGCTGCCTTTGTCGTCCACGACGTAGAGTGCGCGTGTTCACAACGAACCGAAACGCGAACACGAAGGAAAGGAGCTGCACTTGAAAACAATGTTGGCGATAGTGGTCGGCGTTGTCCTGGCTGGAGTCGCCGCTCTGGTGGTGGTCAATCGGCAATCCGTCACCCCGCCTCCGGCGGAGGCAACACCTCAACCCGCCGAGACTCCGGTCCCGAACACGAAGCCACGTCCGAGAGAGGCCACGGCAAGAGCGAATCCTCCCCAGCCGATGGAACAGAATTCCATGGTGTCAGGACCGTCCCCGGCGGCGCCCGCGCCGGATGTTGCGCAACCCCCGCCGACGAAGACGAAAACAGCCTTCTCCCCGGAGATCAGCAAGGAGCTGCAAACACTCCTCACGCCGAATGGCGACTACGCGGACAAGCAGGCGGCCTGGCGACAACTGGCCGAATCCGGGAAGCTGAGCCAGGCCATTACCGAACTGGAGCATCAGACCAGAGAAGATCCTTCGAACGCCGTAAGCCTGGCGGTGTTGGGCCAGGCGTATCTGAACAAGTGTGGAACGATCAAGGACGTGCGCGAACAGGGCATCCTGGCGATGAAAGCGGACCTGACTTTCGACACGGCTTTGAAAGTCGACCCAAAGAACTGGGATGCGCGGTTCACCAAGGCTGTCGCCATGTCTTATTGGCCGCCCGAAATGAACAAATCCCAGGAAGTCATGGAAAACTTTGTCACCGTGGTCGAACAGCAGGAAGCCCAGTCCACGCGGCCGGAATATGCCCAGACCTACGTGTGGCTGGGCGACCAGTACAAGAAGGCCGGCTATCCCGACCTGGCCCGCGAGACGTGGCAGCGCGGCGCGAGATTGTATCCGAACGACGGCACGCTTCCGAAAAAACTGGCGGGACAACCATGAAACCGGCGACACGCACGGCGGTTATCGTGATCAAAGCCCTTCGACGAGAAACGCTTTGCTCTACGGCAACATTCTCTTGCATACTAACCTCATCCTTTAGGTGAGCTCGATGAACTCAACTTCTGCCTCGTCGTCTGCCGACCTGTCCGCGCCGATACCGGCGCGCCAGTTCCGAGGGTTCCTCCTGTTTTTTCATCTGGTGTTCCTCGGGATATTGGTCCTCACCTTGTACGCTCACCTGCACCGGGTCCAGGGCGCGTGGGGACAGAAGGACATTGCCCTCGTCGGCCTGGTGACAACCCAGATTCTTCTCTACGTGTGTTTCTTCGCCCTCCCGAGCCTTGCCGAGCATTGGCCGGCCTCGCGATGGTTTCGACAGGTTTTTAAAGACATGAACGACTACGGTCGCCGCAACCATTCGCTGGCCCTGCGATTTTGGGGAGTGTACATCACGGTGAGCGTGGCGATCGTCCTCGCGGAAAGCCGGATCGAGCCCGACTATCGGTTCATGCTGGTTGCGTATGTCGGCCAGATTTCCGCCCTGCCGTTTCGTATCTCGGTGCCCGGAACCATGGCCATCATCGCAGCCTTTCTCCTGAACTGGCTCGGATGGAAGGGGCTTGTATCTTGGCGAATCGTGGACGCGTTGCTGATGGTGGTGCCCATGAGCGCCCTGATCCTGCTCATGGGCAGGACGATCGTCACCAGCGGCGAGCGCGGAAAGTTGATTCTCGAATTGGAGAAAGCGAAACGGGAACTCGAACTGGCCCGGCAGCGGGATGCCGAACTGGCCGCCCTGCGCGAACGCGAGCGACTCGCTCGCGATCTGCACGACAACCTCGGCCATTCGCTGGTCACCATGACCGTTCAACTCGAAGCGGCGCAGCGGTTGATCTCCGTCGATCCGTCTCGTGCCGCCACGTCGCTCGAGGAAATGAAAACGTTGTCGCGTTCCAGCATGGAATCGTTGCGCCGGTCGCTGGCCAATTTGCGGGCGCCGGGCCTCGGCGACAAGCCGCTGGCCCGGGCCCTGCAATCGTTGTGCGCAGAGACGAGTCGTCGCACTGGCCTGGGAATCGATTCTCAGATCGCCGACGGCGCGGACGGTCTGCCGCCTGCCCTGGCGGAAGCCCTGTGGCACGTTGCCCAGGAAGGACTGACGAATGTGGAGAAACACGCCCAGGCGCAGCAGGCGACCGTCAACCTGAGTCTCCAGCCGCAGTTGGTTGTGCTGCGCGTCGGCGATGATGGCATCGGACTGCCGCCGGATGCCGAGCAGAAACCCGGTCACTACGGATTGCGAGGGATGCGGGAACGCGTGGAAGGCGTTGGCGGCACGTTGCTGTTGACAACCTCCAACCCCAAGGGGACCATCGTGGAGGCCCGCGTGTCGTTGATTGCCTGAATGAAACCAATTCGAATCCTGTTGGCCGAAGACCAGACGTTGATGCGTCAGGGATTGAAAACCATCCTCGACCTGGAATCCGGTTTTCGCGTCGTGGGCGAAGCGGCAGACGGTCCGTCGGCCGTCAACCTCGCGCTGGAACTGCGACCGGACATAATTCTCATGGACGTCCAGATGCCGGCACTGAACGGCGTGGAAGCCACCGCCGCCATCTGCAAGGCCTGGCCGGAAGCCAGGATCATCATCCTGACCACGTTCGACCGCAACGATTATGTCTTTGCGGGCGTTCGGGCCGGAGCCGTGGGCTACCTGCTGAAGGACCTGCCGGCGCAGAAGCTGATCGAGACCATCCGCGCCGTGCACGATGGTGAAGTGTTCATCCAACCCGAGATCGCCTCGCGCGCGCTCCGGGCGACGCTGCACCCGGCCGAGGGAATGATCGAGCCGCTGTCCGACCGCGAGCGGGAGGTGCTGGTGATGTTGGCCCAGGGAATTGCCAACAAGGAAATCGCCGACAAACTGCATATTGCCGAAGGCACGGTAAAGAACCACGTCTCGAACATCCTCGGCAAACTCCAGGCCCAAAACCGCACCCAGGCCGCCGACATCGCCCGCAAACGAGGATTGATTTAGCCCAACCGTCCTCAATCAGCCGCAGGTGGACACGGATCCGCGGTTGGGGGAGAGCTTCCGTCATTCAAATACCTCCCTGCACCCCTTGCCAATTCTCTCCTCTCCGTTACAGTAGCACGCGGCGAGTATGGCGAGCGCATCACCAAGTGATTTCATCCTGATCGAAGGGGCGCGGCAGAACAACCTCAAGGGGATCAACCTCAAGTTGCCTTTGGGGGAGTTGATTGTCGTCATGGGGGTCAGCGGGTCGGGGAAATCATCGCTGGCGTTCGACACAATCTACGCCGAGGGCCAGCGCCGCTACGTCGAAACGTTCTCGCCGTACGCGCGGCAGTTCCTCGACCGCATGGATAAACCGAAGGCCGATCGCATCGACGGCATCCCGCCAGCCATCGCCATCGACCAGACCAACCCCGTCAAGACCTCGCGCTCGACCGTCGGCACGATGACGGAATTGAACGACCACCTCAAACTCCTGTTTGCGCGCGCTGCACAGTTGTTCTGTCGCGGATGCGGCAAGCCGGTGCGGCGGGATACGGCGGATTCGATATTCGAACAGCTTCTGCAAATTGTAGCCGCACCGTTGCCGCACACGACTGCGGCGTCTCGTCCGACTCGGCTAACGGGTGCGAAGAGCGCAGGCGTAAAGCCTGCGACTACAGAACTGCTCATCACGTTCCCGGTCCCAATTCCGAAGAATTTCTCCGAGCAAGAAGTTCGCGATCTGTTGGCTAAACAGGGTTACCGGAAGTATCTCGCCGATGTAGCGGCGGTTGTCCCCAGCCGCGATGCCGTTGACACCCCGGCCAGCGTCCGGGACGGACGCCCCTACACCCAGGTTCTGGAGGTCGTCCAGGACAATGTCCTGTTCACTGAGAAGAATCGCGCCCGCATCGTCGAGTCGCTCGAAGCCGCACTCAAGGTCGGCCAGGGCCGCGTCAACATTCATCACTCCACTACTCCGCCACTCCATCACTCCAGCGCCCCCCTCCGCTTCTCCTCCGACCTTCACTGTCCCGACTGCGACATTCACTACCGCGATCCGGCGCCGAATTTGTTCTCCTTCAATTCCCCCATCGGCGCATGCGAGACCTGTCGCGGATTCGGGCGCACCATCGGCATCGACTATGGCCTGGTCATTCCCGACGACACCAAGACGCTCGCCGGAGGCGCGGTGAAACCGTGGCAAACCGAAAGTTACCGCGAGTGTCAGGACGACCTGATGGAGTTCGCGGAGAAACACGGAATCCCCACGGATATCCCCTGGCACAAACTCACCGACACGCAACGGGAATGGGTCATCGAGGGCGTGGGTAATTGGGAAGACCGCCAATGGTACGGTGTAAAACGGTTTTTCGCCTGGCTGGAGACCAAGAGCTACAAGATGCACGTCCGCGTCCTGCTCTCCCGTTACCGTCGTTACGTTCTGTGCCATTCCTGCGGCGGTGCCCGGTTGAAGCCGGAAGCACTGCTGTGGCGGCTGCCTAATGCCCTGGGTGTTGTAGGCCGCCTGCCCTCAGGCGGCGGGGAAGAGGCCGCCGCGTCAGGGGACGCGGCCTACAGAAAGAAGGGCCTGACAATCCACGACGTGATGCTTCTGCCAATCTCAGATTGCTACGCCTTCTTCCAATCGCTGAAGCTTCCCGCCCCGCTCGATGAAGCCGCCGACTTGTTGCTCGGAGAAATCCGTACGCGCCTGCGCTATCTGGTGGAGGTCGGCCTTGGTTACCTTACGCTCGACCGCCAGTCGCGCACGCTCAGTGGGGGTGAGGTCCAGCGGGTCAATCTCACCACCGCGCTTGGCACATCGCTGGTCAATACCCTGTACGTTCTCGACGAACCGAGCATCGGCCTGCACCCGCGCGATATCAACCGCCTCATCAGCATCCTCCATCGCCTGCGCGACGCCGGCAACACCTTGCTCGTGGTCGAACACGATCCTGACGTGATCCGCGCCGCCGACAAGGTCCTCGACCTGGGTCCCGGTCCCGGCGAGCGCGGCGGCGAAGTCGTGTTCTTCGGGACGCAGCAGGACCTGCTGAAGTGCGAACAGAGCCTGACGGCGCGGTATTTGCGCGGTGACGAGCCTCTGGTAGGGACGGACCGCCGGGCCGTCCGACCACTCGGCGCGCCCGGCGGTCGCGCCCTACCAACAGACTTCCTCCGCATCACCGGCGCCGCCGAGCACAACCTGAAGAACATCGACGTCGACATCCCGCTGAACCGCCTCGTTTGCCTTACCGGCGTGAGCGGCTCCGGCAAATCCACGCTCGTGCAGGATGTACTCTACAAGGCGCTGTGCAAACTGAAACACAAGCCGATGGAAATGGCCGGCAAGCACAAACAGATCACCGGCCACGATCAGATTGAGGAGGTCGTGCTGGTGGACCAATCGCCCGTCGGGAGGACGACCCGTTCCAACCCGGCCAGCTACGTCGGCGCATTCGATGCCATTCGAAAGTTGTTTGCCGCCGCACCGCTGGCCAAAGAGCGCAGTTACACGGCCGGCACGTTCAGTTTCAATTCCGGCGAGGGCCGTTGTCCGGCCTGTGGCGGCAACGGCTTCGAGCACGTCGAGATGCAGTTCCTCAGCGACGTGTACCTGCGTTGCCCCGATTGCGATGGGAAACGGTACCGCAAGGTGGTGCTGGAAGTGACCATCCGAAAGGATGGTCATCCTGAGCGAAGCGAAGGATCTCGCCAGCCAAAGTCAGAGATTCCTCGCTCCGCTCGGAATGACAACGAATGGAAGAGCCAAGAGCATTCCCCATCACTCCATCACTCCACGGCTCCATCACTCCACTCCGCCTCCATCGCCGATGTCCTCGACATGACCGTCAACGAAGCCTGCGAGTTCTTTGCCGGCCACGCCGAAATCCAGCGAGTGCTGCAACCCTTGCGCGCCGTCGGTCTCGGCTACATCAAACTCGGTCAACCGGTCCCGACCCTCAGCGGAGGCGAAGCGCAGCGTCTGAAACTGGCGGGACATCTGGCGGAGGCAAATTGTAGGGCAGGCGCATCGCCTGCCACGGCCTCACGGCAATTCAACGACGGCAAGCGGGGCGCTCGCCCTACAAATACCGGTCAAAGACGCAGCCTTTTCCTCTTCGACGAGCCGACCACAGGCCTGCACTTCGACGACATTGCCACGCTGCTTCAGGCACTCCGGCACCTGATCGAACTCGGGCACTCGGTGGTCGTGATCGAGCACAACCTCGACGTGATTCGCGAGGCCGACTGGATCATCGATCTCGGCCCCGAGGGCGGAGAGGCCGGCGGCGAGGTGGTCTGCGTCGGAACGCCGCAAGACGTGGCCAAGTGCGAGCGCAGTCATACGGGAGCCGCGCTGCGTGGGGCGTGGAGCGGGAAGCGTGAGACCGTGGCAGAAACAAGGTCTGATTACGCTGAACGCTCAACGCTCAACGCTCAACGAAATCGCGAGATTTGCATCCACAACGCGCGGGAACACAATCTCAAGTCCATTGATGTTCGCATCCCGAGGGAAAAATTCACGGTCATCACGGGCATCAGTGGGTCGGGCAAGAGCACGCTGGCATTCGATATTCTCTTCGCGGAAGGACAACGCCGGTACCTCGAGTCGCTCAATGCGTATGCCCGGCAATTTGTCCAGCCGGCATCACGGCCTGATGTGGATGCCGTTTTCGGCATTCCGCCCACAGTGGCCATCGAACAGCGCACCAGTCGCGGTGGACGCAAAAGCACGGTCGCGACAGTGACGGAGATCTACCATTTCCTGCGATTGTTGTTTGTGAAACTCGGCACCCAGTACTGTCCCGACTGCGACATTCCGATTCAGCCCCAGACCGGCGAGGCGATCCTCGCGAATTTGTTCCAGCAGTATCGTGGCCAGCGCGTCGAGCTGCTTGCGCCGCTGATTGTCGCCCGCAAAGGGTACTACACCGACCTGGCGGCGTGGGCCTTGCGCAAGGGTTTCTCCCAATTGCGCGTCGATGGCGCATTGCTGCCGACGGCGAATTGGCCCCGGCTCGACCGGTTCAAGGAGCACAACATCGAGTTGCCGGTGGGCGCGCTTGAGGTCACGCCAATACGGGAAACGGAACTGCGAGATCTTCTGGAAACCGCGCTGGAGTTTGGGAAGGGAGTTGTTCTGATCGGAGGGTCGCGCTTCCGCGCGACCGTCGTTCGTGCCCATGGCCGCGCGGAAGCGCGGCCCTCCGAGGAACCGGAACAACTGTTCTCCACCCGCCGCGCGTGTCCGAAGTGCGGGCGCAGCTTCGAGGAACTCGATCCGCGATTGTTCTCGTTCAACTCCAAGCACGGCCGGTGTCCGGGTTGTTACGGCACGGGAATCGAATTCTACGGGTTCACCGAGGAACATACGGGCGAGGAGGCGTGGTGGAACGAGTGGTTCGAGGGACAGGAACGACCGTGTCCCGACTGCCACGGGGCGCGGCTTCGGCCGGAAGCCGTGGCGGTGCGATTTCAACAGAAGAACATCGCGGAGTTTGCGAAGTTGTCCGTGGAAGATGCGGCGGACTACTTCGCGAAAATGAAGTTGCTCGGACGCGAGGCGGCGATCGCGCGCGACCTGGTGGCCGAGTTGCAGTCCCGGCTGGCCTTCCTCAAGAAGGTCGGTCTGCCGTACCTGTCGCTCGACCGTGCCGCTCCGACGCTCAGCGGCGGCGAAGCGCAGCGGATCCGGCTCGCGGCGCAACTCGGCTCGAACCTGCGCGGCGTCTGCTACATCCTCGACGAACCGACCATCGGTCTGCATCCGCGCGACAACCTGATGTTGCTCGACACGCTCCACGAACTGGAGGCGAAAGGCAACACGGTGGTGGTCGTCGAGCACGATGAGGAAACCATCCGACACGCCGAGCATATCATCGATCTCGGCCCCGGTGCCGGCACCAACGGCGGCCGGGTCGTTGCCGAGGGAACCCTCAAGGACTTGATGCGCAGCCGCGAATCGGTGACGGGACAATTCCTGCGCGAACCGTTGCGGCATCCATTGAAAGAGCACCAGAGGAACGGCAAGGCGGCGTCAAGCCGCCGCACTCCACATATTGAAATCGTCAGAGCGACGTTGCACAACCTGAAGAATGTGACGGTCGAGATCCCGCTGGCGCGATTTGTGTGCGTGACGGGCGTGAGCGGCAGCGGCAAGAGCACGCTGGTCAGAGAGGTGGTGTATCGGAATCTGAAGGAATTGATTTGTGGGAGCGGATTGCATCCGCGATCTCGCCCGGTCGGGGTTAAAGCCGAGTCTGCGAGACATGCGAAGCAAAACCCCTCCCACAACAAAAACCAGCAGTGGCACGGCTGCCAGAAGATCCTCGGCGCGGAACACATCGCGCGCGTGCTGGAAGTGGATCAGGCGCCGATCGGGAAAACGCCGCGGTCGTGTCCGGCGACCTACGTAGGGTTCTGGGACGACATTCGTCGGCTGTTTGCGGGCACGACGGAAGCGAAGATGCGCGGGTACGGGCCGAGCCGATTCTCGTTCAATGTGGCAGGCGGACGTTGTGAAGAATGCGAAGGCCAGGGGATGAAGAAAATCAAGATGAGTTTCCTGCCCGATGTATCGGTGGCCTGCGAATCCTGCCGCGGCAAACGTTTCACGCCGGAGACGCTCGAAGTGAAGTGGAAGGAAAAGAGCATCGGCGACGTGTTGGCGATGAGCATGGAGGAAGCAGCGGAATTCTTCGCGGCGCAGTCGCACATTCATCGCGGGCTGAAGCTGCTCCAGGAAGTCGGTCTGGGTTATCTCACGCTCGGGCAGCAAAGCCCGACGCTCAGCGGCGGCGAAGCGCAGCGGATCAAGCTGGTGACGGAACTGGCCAAGGCGGGAGTTGTAGGCCGTGTGCCCTCACACGGCGCCGCGTCGGGGGACGCGGCCTACAACAGCAGAAATCATACGCTCTACGTCCTCGACGAGCCGACGATCGGGTTGCACATGGCGGACGTGGAGAAACTGATTCGCGTGCTGCACCGGCTGGTGGACGCGGGCAATACGGTGATCGTCATCGAACACAACCTCGACATCATCGCCGAGGCGGACTGGATGATTGATCTCGGCCCCGAAGGCGGTGACGGCGGTGGACGCATCGTGGCACAGGGAACACCCCAACAGGTGGCGCGGGAGGACAATGGCTCGCACACGGCGAAGTTTCTCAAGCGATTTCTGCGCGGTCGGCGGTCACGCAGGGACGCCCGAGCTAGTCTTCTTCCAACAGTTCGACTTCGTAGCCGTCGGGGTCGGTGACGAAGGCCATTTTGCGGGCGGTCTTGAATTTCTCGCGCCAGCCGTCGGGCCAGATGGCGACGCCCTTCTTCTCCAGTTCATCGCACTGGGCGATCAGGTCGGCGTAGCCGACGGCAGTGTGCATCAGGTCTTCCGGTACCTTCAGTTTGTAGTCGGGCGAATAACAGAGTTCGAGGAAATGCTCGTTGCCGGGCATTTCCAGGAACGCGAGCTGGTTGCCGGCGGGGGATTTGTCGGTCCGACGCGTGCACTGGAACCCGAGTCGTTCGTACCAGGCGATGGAACGTTCGAGATCGCTGACGCGGATGCGGGTATGCAGGAATTTTGGCATGGGGTTTCCTCCGGAGTTGAAGGGCTGTCAGTGACGATAGACGCGCACCTGGGCCTTTTTCGGGTTCAGGAACCAGTTGAGCAGGAGACTGATAATGCTAATGACGAGCGCGCCGCCCATGGCGGTCCAGAATCCATCGACGTGGAAGGCCGGGATGAGCCAGCTTACCAGCTTGAGCATCGACGCGTTGATGACCAGCGTGAACAGGCCCAGGGTCAGGATGTTGAGGGGCAATGTCAGAATGATCACGAACGGACGCAGCCAGGTGTTCACCAGCGCCAGGACGATGGCCGCGGCGACGGTGGCCTGTCCATTGTCGAACTGGATGCCGCGAAACATTTGCGCCGCGACCAGCAATGCGAGCGCGTTGATGGCGAGCTTGGTGACAAGAATAAGCAATCGCTGGCCCATGGCACCGCAATTTAGCCGCAGGAAGGCGGACCGACTAGAACAAAATCAGTACTTCCACTTGATGGTGCAACCGATGGCGTGGGTGAGAGGATTCTCGACCTTCTTGTGGGCCAGCACGGCATCGATGGCTTCGCGCAGCGTGTGTGACCGCACTTTGTCGGGATGCTGCCAGTTGTCGTCGATGCGCCCGATGTAGCGGATGGCGAATTTCGAGTTGAGCACGTACGCTTCCGGGGTGTACTCGGCGCCAAACGAGCGCGCGGCACGCTGGGTTTCATCGCGCAGATAGGGGAAATTGAATCCGCGTTTTTGGGCGCGTTTGACCATGTTGTCGAAGCCATCTTCCGGATAGCCGGACGCGTCGTTGGCGTTGATGGCGATCAGTTGGACCCCTTTCGGTCCGTAATCGCGCTGGATGCTGATCAGGCGTTCTTCATAGGCCCGGGCGTACGGGCAATGGTTGCAACTGAAGATGACGACAACCGCTTTCTTGTCCTTGAAAGAAGCTAGGGACCAATCTTTGCCGTCCACTCCGGGCAAATTGAAATCCGGTGCGTGTTCTCCAATTTCGAGTTTCCTCATAGCCCCATCTGTTTCCCTGTTGCTTGGTGATCTCCCGCCGGGATGAATCGGTTATCTGGAGAATAAGTTACCAGCGCGCTCTGAAACGTCAAGAGTTCACGCGGGCCGACGCCGCAAAAGAGGTTGAGCGGCCGCTTGATTTCTGTTACAGACTTCGACATCACGACGGAGAAGGCGCAACTTCGATGCCAGATCCGTTTTCGTCGACCCGAAGACGATTACCATGAGCAAACACGGACTTCCGAACCGGGCCGCCGCAGTTCTGACGGCAAAGCACGATGAATTGGCCTCGAAACGAGTGACCATCGGCTTGGACGGTTTCGTGGACGAAATTGTCAGCGTCGTGGACATGCGTGAATCCGCCCGCCGATTCACGCGCGTTTCGACGCTGTCCGCCTTCGCCAATCGCGTCGGCCAGGCAGCGGGCAAGGGCACAAACGTCGAACTCGTCGTCACAAAAGTGAAACTCGGCGGGAACGGTCCGATCATGGCCAATGCGCTGGCGGCATTCGGCGTACGCGTCACCTACATCGGCAGCCTCGGGTATCCGACGATCCATCCGGCATTCTCGGAGCTGGCCAGGCGTGCCACAGTCCACAGCATCGCCGAGCCGGGACACACGGACGCGTTGGAGTTCGATGACGGGAAGTTGATGCTCGGAAAGCACGCCACGTTGAAAGACGTGACATGGCAGAATCTGAAGAAGTGCGTCGGACGCGAGAAGCTGCTCGAATCGTTTGCTGCCTCCACCCTGGTGGGGCTGCAGAACTGGACCATGCTGCCCCACATGAGCGACATCTGGCAGCACGTGCTCGACGAGGTTTGTCCCCGGCTGCCCAAGCGTGCGAACCGCTCGATTTTTCTCGACCTGGCCGATCCCGAGAAGCGCGATCCGCGCGACATCCGCCAGGCGGTGACGCTCGTGGGCAGGTTCCAGAAGTATTTTGACACGTATCTAGGCCTCAACGAAAAGGAATCCCTGGAGATCGGCCGTGTGCTCGGTTACGACGGGCCGACCGAAGGAGAGAGCGCGGTCAAGACCGTGGCACAATTCATCCAGGAGGTGATCGGCATTTCCGCCGTGGTGGTTCATCCCCGCGCCTATGCCGTGGCTGCCGATGGGAAGAAAGTGACGCTGGTTCGCGGGCCGTTTACGCCGAAACCGCTCATCAGCACCGGTGCGGGCGATCATTTCAACGCCGGGTTCTGCCTCGGCAAACTAATCGGGGCCAACGACGAAACGTCGCTCCAACTGGGCGTTGGGACCTCCGGGTACTATGTGCGCACCGCCAAGAGCCCCAGCGCGAAGGACTTGGCAGAATTCCTGCAGTCATTGTAAGCATGCAAGACCATCATCTCATTCCGTTGATCCTCTTGCTCGCTGGATCGGTGTTGCTGAATCTGGTGTTCCATCGGATCGTGATTTGTCGTCTCCTGTACAAGCAAGAGGCGAAGTTTCCCACCGGGTTTCTGTTCTGGCGCATTTTTCCAGAGCTGCGTCGTCACTCGGAAATCCGCAAAGCGCGCGGCAAATCGTTGGATGCCTATTACATCGCCTTCATCCTGACGTGGTTCAATCTATTGCTGGCGTTCGGCATCCTGGTGCGCGTGTTCTACGACTACACACAACTGCCGCAGTAGTTTGTCGCCCGGTGCGGCACGGGCCAACCCGCCCTTCCGGTCCCTCGGAAGTTGCCGAACGTTACTTGCGCCCAACGGTCTGAATCTGCTACCGTGCCGTTCTCGATGAGCACCAAAGTTCGCGTTCGGTTTGCGCCGAGTCCCACGGGATTTCTTCATATCGGCAGCGTGCGCACCGCGCTGTTCAACTGGCTGTACGCCCGCCACACGGGCGGCACCTTCGTGCTGCGGATCGAGGACACCGATGCCGCCCGCAACACCGAGCAGTCCCTGCGCACCATCCTCGACGGACTCCAGTGGCTCGGGCTCGACTGGGACGAAGGCCCTGAAAAAGACGGTCCGCACGGGCCGTACTTCCAATCGCAGCGCGCCGACATCTATCGGCATCGCGTGCGGGAGCTGATCGACAAAGGCATGGCCTACGAACGCGAAGGCGCGATTCGATTCAAGATGACGCGCGAGCCGATCATCATCCCGGACCTGATTGCCGGCCGGGTGACGCGGGAACTGGCCGACCGCGAACTGCTCGAACCCGATTTTGTCATCGTTCGCAGCGACGGTAATCCCGTGTTCCATCTGGTCAATGTTGTGGACGACATCGAGATGAAGATCACCCACGTGATCCGCGGCGAAGATCATCTGTCGAACACGTCGAAGCATATCGCTTTGTTCCGCGGATTCGGCGTCGAGCCGCCGAAGTACGCGCATCTCCCGATGATTCTCAACGCCGATGGCAGCAAGATGAGCAAGAGCGATCCCGACGCGGCCAAGGCGCGGCTCGCGTCGCTGCAAACCTACGTCGAAGACGGCTTCGTATCCGAAGCCGTTCGCAATTATCTCTGCCTGCTCGGCTGGTCGCCCAAGGACAACCGCGAGGTGCTTCCCATCGAGGAAGTCGTCAGGCTGTTCGACCTGCCGCAGATCTTGCGGAGCAATGCCAAGTTCGACATCACCAAGCTCACGTGGATGAACGGCGAATACATTCGCGCCCTGCCGCGCGAGCGGTTCCTCGACATGGCGAGACCTTTTCTGAAGCCGTCGAGCCCCGCTCCGCCAGAGCCGTCTCTCCGCGCCGTGCTCGGGCTGATCCAGGAAAAGATCAAGCTGCTGAAGGAATTGCCCGAGCGGACCGGTTATTTTTTTACCGACGACTATCCCGTCGATCCCGAAGCGGTCAAGAAATCGTGCAGCGCGCCGCAAACCAGCGAGCGACTGGCGAAGCTCGCCGACAGATTTGCCGCTGTAGCCGGATGGGAGGCCGCGAGTCTCGAAGCGGCGTTGAAAGCGTTGGCCGCCGAGATGGGGGTGAAGACCGGTGAACTGATCCATCCCTGCCGCGTCGCAGTCTCCGGCAGTGCCGCCGGTCCATCCCTGTATCACATGCTGGAAGTGCTCGGTCGCGACCGCGTCCTGGCGCGGCTGTGGCAGGCAGCTCAGCGTTTTCGTACGGGGACATAGAATGAAGGCTGTCCGGCGCAACTCGATTCCTCAATCTATCTCCTCTCCCCCTGAGGGAGAGGATTGAGGTGAGGGGAACCACGCTGTTGAGAACTCAAAATAGAGATTTTGTCAGGGCTCTCCGTCAGTATCCAACAGAGGTGGAAAAGATACTCTGGCGGCATTTGAGGGATCGGCGACTCGCAGGATGGAAATTCCGTCGCCAGCAGTCTTTTGGTCCATACATTGTGGATTTTTATTGCGCCGAAGCCAAGCTGGCTATCGAATTGGACGGCGGCCAGCACGGTGAACCAGAAACCGCCGCGCATGATCGCCATCGCAATGATTACTTGTGTCGAGAGGGCGTGACCGTTCTGCGTTTCTGGAATAACGAAGTATTGCGCGAGCTCGACGGGGTACTAGCTACGATCCTCGGTACTTTGGAGAAACCTGCCCCTCACCCGAACCCTCTCCCCCAGCGGGGAGAGGGAAGAGAATCAATTGGCTCTACGAAGAGGCATTGAAAGTAGTACTATTTCGACCGATACCGCATGACCACGGCCAATAAAATCACGATTTTTCGCATTCTGCTGATCCCGATCTTCGTGTGGCTGACGCTGGATTACATCCGCGACTACCAAAAAGGGAATACGAAAGAATGGGAGCGGGTCGTGGCGTATGTGATATTCGCGACCGCCGCCTTTTCCGATGCTGTGGACGGCTACATCGCGCGACGGTACCACCAGAAAACCGAACTGGGCATGTTCCTCGATCCGCTCGCCGACAAGGCGCTGCTGGTTTCCGCGATGATCTTGCTCAGCGTGCGGTTCAAGGACGGCACACCGTTCGACCAGTTGCCGTTGTGGTTTCCCGTGCTGGTGATCAGCCGCGATCTGATTTTGCTGGCGGGCACCCTCCTGATTCACATGCTGGCCGGACACGTGACCGCGCGTCCGCGTCTGGTGGGCAAGTGTTCCACGTTCTTCCAGATGATCACGCTCGGCTGGGTGCTGCTGAAGATCGAACAGCCCACCTACCATTGGGCCCTCTACGCTGCCGGCTTATTCACTTTCGTTTCCGGCATCTGGTACATCTTCGACGGCGTCAAACAACTCAGCGCCCACGAAGCAAAAAAGGCGTAACGGGAGCGGGTTCCAACCACGAGTCGGCGGCAGCCGGCCGCCATCGGCGCATCATACCGCGTTGGGATTCTCACGGCAAACGCCCGCGCGCATCAAGGGAAAAGCCGAACGTTATTTGGTTTGTGTATCCGTGGTAGTCGTGGTGGTGGGACTAGGCGTCGTGGTTTGTTGCGACGTGGTGGTCGTGCTGTGTGAGGGATTAGAGGCGCAGCCGGATATCAACGCAACGGCAACGACGGTAAGGCAGGAGACGATTATTTTTTTCATACGTAGAGTTTAGGCCAGCGGTTGGTCGAAGGCTATGGGGTGAAACCCTACCTATTCCGCCCTCAGTTCCGCCGCCAGTTCCCAACTGAACCCCGCCTCCGCCTCCGCCCGCCTGAACTCGCCCCCCAAAAAAACGCCGGTATGGGAACCCAATACCGGGGATTTGCCTTCTTGACCTAGTTTCGGCGACGCATTCGGCAACCGCCGAGGAGCGTGAGAGCGCCTAGCGCCAGCAACGACCATGTCGTTGGTTCGGGCACTTGGAAGGCGAGAAACGTCGGGCCGTTCAACCCGGAGGCAAAGGTGGTGCGCGTTCCGTTGGATGTGAATTCATAGATGTCGCCACTGCTCAAATCCGACACAAACAGATTGCCAGCGCTATCAAAGGCCAACCCATCAGGCCTGCCCAATCCGGTGGCAAAGGTGCTTCGCTTGCCGTCTGGTCCGAATTCATAGATGGTTCCGTTTCCGATGTTGGAATTCGCCACAAACAGATTCCCCGCCTTGTCAAAGGCCAGCCCTGAAGGGCCATAACCCCATAAGGCGTTGGCAAAAATGTTTCCCCCATTCTGCACGATGTTATAATAGACGCAGCAGTCCCCGGCATCCGCCACAAACAGATTGCCCGCGCTGTTAAAGGCTAGACCAATAGGCCGGTTGAACCAGGAGGCAACAATGCTTTGCTCCCCCGCTGGCGTGAACTCAAAAACGTAAGAGGCCCATCCGTAGCCCGCTTCACTCGTCACAAACAGATCGCCAGCGCTGTTGAAGGCCAAACCATTAGGTGTATTCACCACAGAAGCAAAATCGCTTCGTGTTCCGCCCGGCGTGAATTGATAGATGCCGTGGCCCCCGGCATCCGCCACAAACAGGTTGCCCGCGCTGTTAAAGGCCAGCCCATCAGGCCTGCCCAATCCGGTGGCAAACGTGCTTCGCGTGCCGTCCGGTGCGAATTCATAGATGGTGCCGCTGACGGAATCCGATACAAACAGATTCTGCCCCTGCACCAGTGCCGCAGACAGAATCGTGACCAGTGCGATGGTCAAACAATTAATGCTGAGTTTCATAAGATGCGCCAGTTTTGGCGACGCAACCGGCAACCACCGAGGAGCGTGAGAGCGCCCAAGGCCGCCAATGAAAGGCTGGTGGGTTCAGGGACAAGCGTTGCCGTTATCGTGCCTGGAGAACTCCAGTTGAACAGCTCTTCGTCGCCGGGTGCAAGGTAGTTCGGAGCCCCGACATCGAGCATCATGTGAAATCCATTGTTCGCCGTCATGTCGACCACTGTACCCGGGGTAGGGACATAATTAGCAGTAAACCCCCATTGTGTACCAAGACCGCTAAGGGCAAGGGAGTTTGGGTAGCCAGTTGTCGAAAGGACACTAAACGTTAACCCGGCAATGCTGTACACTGGCAATTGATAGCTGAAGTCGCCAGAGTAGGTCTGACCACCCGTACGCAATGAATAGGAGCCGTTAACCGTACCGAGGTTCCGCATACTTCCGTCAAAGGTGTAGCCGCCAACCGGACCGCTCCACGTTACTGGTTGCGCACCCGTATCAAATTGTAACACTCCTCCAGCGGGAGCTAGCGTCACCGTCACGTTGCCAACCGCGTTCGTTGGGGGATTGGGAAAGATTCCCGGAACTTGCTGGGTTTCCTGAAATGAAATGTTCGAAGCTGTGGGAATGTAAGAAATCATTCCTATCTGACGAATGGTTTGTGCAACAGGGTCAAGATAGATGGTTTCGGTCAGCTTGGTAAAATTGAGATTAATATTCCCGTAACTGCCCGCGGGACCGGTCGCATCCTGCATACCCATCGTCATGCTGCCGCTAATGGGCGTTGACAGCGTATAGGTTTGGCAATGCCCTGTCAGCGGGATAGCAAAGATTGCGAGAGACAATACAGCAATTCTTAATGGTTTGGCTGTTTTCATGGTGTTTCCTCTGTGTTTGTTGTTGTTCACCGTTCTGACCTTCCTGAATCGAATTTCATAGTCGAGTATGTGCCAAAGCACACCACGTAGATGTAATCGGCGCACGCAATCCCGTTACCGATGAAGAAACTGACGAGCGCGACGAGTCCGAAATTGAGAGCCTTATATGCTGCCTTGATGCGGGTTGCTCCTTCTGGGTATTTCCGCAAATTCTTGGGGCAGATTGTGCGGTCATTGTCCTGTTCGTTTCTTGTTTGGTGTGGTTGATTTCCATTCCCACAACAAGAATGTGGCGGGGAGTTTAGCCGGAAGTTGAAGTCTAAAGAGAACCCCTGTTTCGTCGTTTCCCATGTCCTCACCAATAGCGACTGCTTCGCTCTCGCAACCAAGCGAAGCACAAACAGGGTGATGCCCTTGTAATCCTTAGACTGGCGGCGTGTCAATCTGGATTCGGACGAAGTAGCGGACAGGAATTTTCATAACCCCAATCCCCGCCCAGCCCCCGCCCGCAGTTCCGCCGCCCAGTTCCCGCTCCTGATCCCGCCCCATCTTCGCCCCCCAAAAAAACTATCACCCTGACACTCACCCGACGGGGCATTTATGCCCCCAAAGGGTGAATGTCAGAATAGGGCATGGGGCTGAAATCCCGCCCATGAAAGCCGCCAGATCAAAGGGAAACTCAGGAAGTTGTGTCCAAGCAAAAGCTGGAGCGGGCGAAGGGAATCGAACCCTCCTAGCCGGCTTGGGAAGCCGGTGCATTTCCACTATGCTACGCCCGCGCTGCGAAGAAACTCGTGACCGGGTCCGGACTTAAGGAACCGCTCACGTTTTCGTGCCTGAGCATAATCCGGGGACCCTTCCGAGTAAAGCAACTTCCAAGGACCCCGCGATCGCGTCGCCCGGCTCTGACCTTGGTTATGTTCCTTCAGCCGCCGAGACAGATCCTTGGTGATTCCGACGTAATGATGACCGGACGACAAGCTCTGTAGCACATAAATCGTAACCATCTTGGGAAACTCGCCGGCCTCGAAATCTTTCGAGGCAAGCTTGGTAAGTTTACCCCGAATCTGATTCGGGGCCGGTGCATTTCCACACTCGAAATCTTTCGAGGCAAGCTATGCTACGCCCGCGCTGCGAAGAAACTCGTGACCGGGTCCGTATTTGAGGAACCGCTCACGTTTCCGTGCCTGAGCATAGTCACGCAGCTCCTCCGAGTAAAGCAGTTTCCATGGACCTGTCAAAACTCTTTAGAAATGTCCTCTTGATGCACCTGGGGCCGCGCCTCCGTTCGCGCCCGCCACAGCCACCTACGTTGACCGCGTTTCGCCATCGCATGATCTCACGGGTCGCCAGAATGATGACCTGCGGCACGCTGGGATGAAAGAGGGAAAGAGATGCTTCGACCAGCCTTCGCTCAAGCTACGGCGGGCAGGCACGCTCAGCATGACAGCTTCTGGCTGAATACTGATAGCAGACGGCTGACAGCGCAACGTTGAGATACCCATTCCACTATTCACGGCAAGGACGGCTCACCGGAATGATGACCTGCAGCCGGTTCACGCCGGGCGGCGGAAGTATCGTTTCACCCAGAGCAGCAAACCGAGATACGGCGCCATACAGATCAACATCATCCAAACCATATTGCGTCCCGTTAAGAAATTGTACTGCTGCATCAGCTCGATTTGCTGTTGCGGGTAGCCCATCAACCGGTACATGTCCATCAGATCCGCACGCGCAAAGGTGATCAGCACGGACACCATCAGTACCCCGAAGCCAATAAAGGTAATCCACCAGCCGGCCAGTTTGAGCTTGTAGGTGGCCCATGCGCAATAACACCACAACGTGAGCATGACCAGCAGGAGTGTTGTTCCCGGCACGCCGCTCACGAAGCGTCCAAAGAAGGGAATTACCCCATGGTAAAGCAGCATTATGGGCAGCATCGACAGCACTCCGAAGCCGAGCATCAGGCTCAACGCGAGCACGGGCAAAGGACAGGCATCGGTCCAACGGACCACCGGATCGCGGGCTTCGCATGTCGCCTTCACGTGGCGGCTTCTGTAGAACAACACCAACAGGCCCGGCAGAATCAGGAATGCCACACTCATGAAACCCAGCATGAAAATCACCATTACGATCCGCGTGCCTTCCGGCAGCGACTGTCCGCCGGGCGGTGAGTGAGCGAAAGCCATTGGCAGTACGATGGCCATGACGCCGATCATGATAACGCCCGTCAGCAACCAGACCCACGCCAGAATCAACAACAACGCGCGCGCCCAGCGCCGGGTCATGATCGAGCCGATTCCAAGCCAGATGAACATTACAGCCAGGGCGTCATACATCACCACTACGGGCATGACCGTACGGAAGTCCGCCGCACGACCCGTTGCTTTGCTGGACATGGTCAGGCCGAAAAACATGAACGGTACGAATAAGGCGCAGATGCATCCGACGATGATCACGAGGATGCCGAACCCGATGAGCCCGCCGTGACGGTCCTTGAAATCGGCCACAGATGAGATGGGCGGCTCGTTCATGACAAGTACCTCCTTGTTTCTGCTTCTCCTCCGTCAGTTCGGAATGATGCAGCATGCCTGGTTTGGCTTGGTTTGTCACGCTCGCCGTTTCTTGCGCGAGAGTCTTCTGCGAATGGAATTGCAGAAAGCGGACAGCATCGTTCGCCTCCTCATCGCGGGCAGTGTGGCGAGTCTGAGACTCCTTCGGCAATCCCTGAATCGCGTTCAGGACAGGCCTTCGTTTCACTCAGGACGGCGGCTCACCGGAATGAGGACCTGCGGCGCGCTGAGCCAGCGCGCCCTACCACTTCCGGGTAACGGCGTCGTCGAGCCGCCGCACTCCAGAAGCTGGTGCTGACATGCGAATCAACGCTCAACAGGAAACAGCGGCCCGCTTGCCGTGGCTCCCAGCGGTGGCAACGGAGCCCGTTGCCCTACAAATCGCTCCAGACGCTGACGGTGAATAGCAGCCTCGTAAAGATTCCGGGGGGTCATCAAGGGCGCTTGTCCTTGGCGGCTTCCCCCGCCCCGAACGACTCGGAAGAAAACCACTCTGCTGGAAGCTGGACGTCGTAACTCCCGTCGTTGACCTCGAGTCGCGATTTCTCAACCGAAGGGAGCGCTTGCGCTTTCGGGACAAAACCGATTTCAATGCCGCGGGGAATCCAGATGTCACCGAGTTTCTTGAAGCTGGTGATGGCAAAACGCCTCACCAGCAGGTCGTTTTCGTCGAACGCCTCGGCGCGCAACAGGGCCGAGTACTCTTTGTCGATCCACAGTTTCGCGCGCGTATACGGTTCGCCGGAAGCCCTGGTTTCCAGGACATAACAATCACGTCCCAGAACGCGGTCCTCGCCTTGCACCTTTACTTCAGGCCAGTGCAAGAATGGGAGGCCGAGATCGTAATAGCTGAAGTGCGAGGCGAGAAACTTTCCCGCTCTGGCGGGACCAGTGAGTTCGCCCGTTCCCTTCAAATAATAGCGCGGTGCGCCATGGTCGGGCTGAACGACCAACAACTGCGTCTTGCCCGCGCGATAGACGGTCCGCGCTTCGTCGGGAGTATTCTTGACCAGCAGTTCGACCGGCACGATCTGCTCGCGCGTCACGAACAACCGCGCTTTCAGCGAAAAATCCTTCCTCGCGCGGTTCGCCTGCAAACGCGCCAGGATGGCTCCGGCGTTGAGATTGGTTTCGGCCGGGCTTGCCGGCACGGCGAGGGAGAGCATCGATGCCAGAACGGCAAATGCAGGCCATTTCATATCCAGCAGCTTGTAGCCGAAATCGCGGTCTGCGACAAGGGGAGTTCCTGTCACCCGAACGGCGTTGCGGAACGGTTCGAGACAATCTTGTTGCCTTCGCCCAGGACGACGATGCGCGCCTGGTGAGAGGCAAGCTCTTCCTGGGGTACGGCTGCATAGACAAGAAGGATGACCTTGTCGCCCACGGCCGCCGAACGCGCCGCCGCTCCGTTGAGCGAGATTTCGCCCTGAGTCGTGGAGCGGATCACGTAGGTTTCCAATCGCCCGCCCGTCCCGACGTTCAGGACGGAGATTTTTTCCAGGGGAAGGATCCCCGACGCTTCCAACAGATCGGGACCCAGCGCGCAGCTTCCCTCGTAATGCAAATCGCAGCGGGTCACCGTGCCCCCGTGAATCTTCGCCAATAGCAGTTGTCTCATGCTCATAGGAATTGTTTCTTCGTCGTTGCCCCAGCGGCAACCAGGCCATCCTACCGGCGCCGCATCAAACATTCAACCCCGGAAAAGCGGGCAGGCGAGCTCGATGCCGCCGCCAACCGGGCCGACCGGTAGGGCGCGACCGCCGGGCGCGCCGCGTTGTTCTCGCAGTTCGGACGGCCCGGCGGTCCGTCCCTACCGGTCGGCGCGCATGATGGTGGTATCAAGATTCTGGGGCCTTCCCACCCCCTCCACTTTCTTGATGGCAGGAGGCTGCTGTTCTGGTAGAAGGATACCTGAATCGTTGCCGTGTGATCCCATGAAACAGTTACCACGCGTTCTGAATTATCCGCCGTCGGCCACCGAAGGGGAATGGTGGAAGGACCAGATCATCTGCGGCGATTCAAAGACAATCCTCCGCGCGATGCCGGACGAGTGCGTCCATCTGGCGATCACGTCGCCGCCTTACAACGTCGGCCTCGAATACGACTCCCACAACGACAAGATGCCGTACGAGGAGTATTTGGAGTGGCTGATGCCGTTCTGGCGTGAGTTGCACCGCGTCCTCGTGCCGGGCGGCCGGTTTGCCCTCAACATCGCCCCCACCAGCATCAAAGATTTCCGGCCGATCCACTACGACATGGAGCGCCAGCTACGGTCGCTCAAGTTCATCATGCGTACGGAGATTCTCTGGTACAAGCAGACCATGCGCCGCCGCACCGCCTGGGGTTCGTTTCGCCGTCCCAGCAACCCGCACATCATTCCAAGCTGGGAATACGTGCTCGTATTTTCCAAGGGATCGTGGGATCTGCCCGGCAACAAAGCCGATGCCGACATCACCAGCGAGGAGTTCATCAAGTACTCCGACGGTTTCTGGCAAATTCCGCCCGAAACGCGCGGTCGTCAGCCGTTCTTGAAGAGTCTTTACCCACCGCGCCGCAAGGGCCGCGACAGCCAGGAAACCGCCGAGCGCCAGGCGGCCGAGAAAACGGAAGGACATCCGGCTCCGTTCCCGGAAGAGTTGATCTACCGGCTGATCAAGTTCTACAGTTACCGGGGCAACATCGTGCTCGACCCGTTCGGCGGTATAGGAACCGTCGCGGCGGTGGCTCACCGCACTGGGCGGCACTACGTCCACCTCGATCTTTCGAAGAAATACTGCGAGATTGCGGCGGAGCGTGTTGCGGCTGAGATGAAGCAACTGCGGTTTGAGGAAATCCCGGCGGGAACGAAGGCCCGACCTCTCACGCCAAGACGCCAAGGCGCAAAGGACACGTAGGTTTTGTCCACGGATTACACGGATGCCACGGATGATGTCGTGGTAGGGCGTGCACGCCGTGCGCGCCGTCGTTCCGCCCTGAAGGACGCAGCACCCAAGCTGGTCGGAATAAAGAATAATTGGACGTGACCCGATTCCTAAGTAACAGCAATAGAGAGACAAATCCACCTGATGACGCGCAATATTAGGAGTGTTCTTGTGTGGCATGGTTGCTTTTGGATTGCGGCGATTCTGTGCTCGCTCGCAGAAGGAGAATTCGGTTGGGCCATCCCGGGCTTTCCCGCCACGGTCCTGTTTTTTGCGGTGTTTTCACCAATTCTGATTCTGGTGAAACCTGGAGCACAATCAACCGGCGTCCGCCCCTGGGCGGTTCGTCTTGTCAGGGCTTCCCGAATCCTCTTGGTCCCCGTTTTTCTCTTTTCGTTCCTGGCAGTGGTCACGCACGTATTCTTAACGGTTCAGTCAAGACGCGCTTATTCCCAGACGGAGATTACGCCGCTCGATCAACCCCTGCGAGAGGAGCGCGAGATCACGATTACCTGCGAACTGACACAGCCCCCGGAGTTTCAGGAGGTTCCTGTGTTCGATTCTGCCAGGGACAGCGAAGCGGCGAACGGGACGTATCACTACAATCTCTGGCTTCCCAAAGGTTATCTGTCCGATTCCCAACGACGTTGGCCGTGCCTGTTCATTGCCAGCGCCGAGGGCGAGGCCGGGATGGGTCAGATGACCCGGTGGATGAAATCCCACGGATACATCGTGGTGATGCTGGTCGAATCAAGAAACGGTCCGTGGGCGCCGATCGTCGGCAATTTCCTGGCGGCGCACGACGATGCGGTCAGACGAGTACGGATCCAGGACGGGCGGAAGGTCGCGACGGGCGTGTCAGGCGCAGCGCGAGCCAGTTCGGTATTTGTGCAACTCCGTCCCGGGTTCTCGGGCCTGATTCTGCAGGCCGCCGGCTTTGCCTACGGGGAAAACGGACAATATCATCTCGCCGGGCTCAAGCGCATCCATCCCTTGTTCGTGGCGATGACCATGGGGGACAGCGACGACAACCGCGAGGAAGTCGGTTACATGCGCGACGCTTTCGGCGGGACCAACCTGCTGGTGCTGAATTTCAAAGGCGGGCACATGGCCGCCCCCCGAGAGACCATCGAGCGCGCCCTGGATTGGTATGAACAGCAGATTCATCAGGCTCAACCCGATCCGCGTTAGACCGCCGATAGACAGAAGACAGAGCCCCCATTGGGCTGCTACCATTCAATACGTGATGACAAGAACACTTGCTTTCCGGACCTTTTCCACAGCCTGCTCGAAGCTGATGGTTTGGTTTGACGGAGCAGTTGCCATGGCCTTTGAAACATCAGGATAACTGTCGAGTAGGGCAGTAATGTAGGACTGCTTCACTGCATAGTTGACGTTCTGCGGCAGGGTACCAGCCTGCGCCAGTGAGGCTCGCTCGCTCAGCCTGGCAAAGACAACTCCGACAACATCGCCGCTTTCATCTGCCAAGGCACCACCCGAGTTTCCAGGCTGTACGGCGGCGTCGATTTGGTACGACCTGACATCATCCTGGAGTCCTGTTAGGCTGCTTATGACGCCCTTGGTGACTTTCGGATTAAAGCCTTGAAGTGTTGGTATCGGGAATCCTATCGTGAATACGGTTTGTCCGAGGCTCCCATTCTTCCTACTTGAAAACCGAAGAGGCGAGAAATGGCCTTCGACCTTGATCAGGGCAACGTCGTTGTCAGGGTCTTGGGCAATTATTTTGGCGTCTAACAACTGGGTCTCAGTCTTGACCTTGACGGACGTAGCACCGCGCACGACGTGATTATTTGAGATCAGATAACCATTATCGGTCACAAAGAAGCCAGATCCAAATCCTCTGGCATTCCCTAGTCCCGCCTCACGCACCGCCGACTCCCTAGGTTCCGATTCCTTCACACCCTGGTCATTAAGTCCGAATCTTGCACGAACGAACTTGAGAGCGAGTTCTCGATTCATCGAGTAACTATTGACCGTCTTGTCCGCATTCAAAGTCGTTGTGTAGCTGTAGGTTCCAGTCCAATAGAGGTCACTCGCAAATTCCTCGTCATCTGCAACGATCGCCTTCGGCACGCCGCGTAAAAAGAAAATATCGCCACTGTACGAATATGTTCCAAAATAACTGTCGCGCGTACCAATAACACTCAGAGCCCCATCGGTCGTGGCCTGAAGGACTTTGAAGCGAGCACCTGCCAAGAACTTGCTCATAACGATGCGGTCAGCTTGAGCGCTAAACGACTTTTCCTTTTCACTCCTTTCCTTTTCCACTGGCGTGACCCATCTACCGTCATACTTAACCAGACCCTTGTCTTGTTGCTCCTTTTCAAATCGTCTTTGCGCTTCTTCCCGTTCAGCTTTGCTTGGTAAGCCCAATTTCTTCAAGACATCATCAGGAAGTTCTTCAAACGGAATCCTCCCTCCTCCGCTGTCGTGACGAACCTGAATTGCATCGTTCTGAACACGGACCACCGTTACATTCCGGTAAGGTGTTCCATTCAGTGTTGTCAAAGAATCAAAACGAGCTAGGCCGGAATTCGTCGCTTTGGGCACCAAGGAGGAAGTTCCTGGTGTGGTGGGTGGTCTATTGAGGTTAGCTTGGCTTTCGCTGGCCCTTTCCAATTCTCGATAACGCTCAACTGTCACGAACTCAACCTGCTCGGCTCTTATGGTTCTCAGCCCACGGTCCGTGCGAACGAGGTAGCCAAGGCCATCTTTGGAAATTGCCGGCAGCCAAACGTCAATTGGTATCAACATGCTCCCAGAAGAGCGCACGTAGCCAATGATATTCGTAGCCAGCCTTTCCTCTCCAATCTTCTTCTGATTCATGAAGAGCGCATCTTCCTGGGCCAGGACCGAACCAAGAAGCATCACTTCACTAATGCATGCGCAGAGGAAGGCAGACATGCCAGAGAGTTTCATTGTCCTATCTCCTAACGAGTTTCAATCCTATGCCCACGTAGGAACGACAGCAAGGTAATTTATAAAAGCTACCGAGTACTTTCAACGGTGTGCAATCGGGGTTAAGGTTATCTGCCAATCGCCTTCCTATTCCTACCGGCCATCTCGCGCCGCATTTTTTCATGGCCGTCAACCGTATATTCAGAGTTGATTTTCTTTTCAGTCGTGCGATATACTCGTCCTCATTAGGAGAAAGCTGGGTTATGAGAAGGAATGTCTTGCGATTCGCCTTGCTCGTTTCTGTGATGACTTTCGGCTGCCTGTCGCTACGCGCCGATGAAACCAACACAACGCTCACCGTGGATGGTGTGACGTATTCCAACGTCACTTTCAGGACGGCCACACCATATGCTGTGAGCATCCGCCACGATCATGGCATAACGTCCGTTCCGCTGGCCAAACTCAGTCCAGAGTTGCAGCAGCGATTCGGCTATGATCCGAACAAGGCCACGCAGTTTCGCACAGCACAAGTGGAGGCGATAGCCAAAGGGTATCAGGCAGAGGCGGACGCATACAGAAAGAAAAAAGCTGAGGAGGCAGCACAGCAGCAACTAGAGGCAGCGTCGCTATCGCTGCGGGTTACGGTCATTCAGGCATTGAAAGACGGTGCGATCTGTGAGGCGGCAATCGCTAGAACCAAAACGGTCAGACGTGTTGGTTCGGCCAATGTCAGTGCGTACCGTGCTAATGTGCCATACAATTTTGATGAGAAGGTCACAGAATATGAATCGCTAGGCACCATCCACATAAGCGGGACGCCAAGCCTCTACGACAACCAGACTCACTGTTTGGTATGCGTTCCGAATGGAGATTACGACTATACGACCGTACAGGGGGCATACAAAAAAGTGCGCTCCTTCATGTATCTGAGGTCATTCGATTGTCCGCAGCAGTAGGCGAAGTGTTTAATCGCGCCGTCCGGTGCCGTTGTTAGCTGGTCGGGTAGGTTTTTGGCTAAAATTTCAAATTAGGACACCGCCCGCCGTCGAGGCTACTCGACAAGTGGTTCATCCCTCCAACATTACAATCGACGTTTTCTGCCGCTTCTCCATCGGTCGAGTTGGCGTTGGCCTCCTCATCGCGGGCAGTGTAGCGAATCTGACGTTCCTTCGCAAGCTCAGGACAAGCCCTTCGCAATCCCCGAATGGGATTCGGGGCAAGCCTTCGTTCCACTCGGGACGGCGGCTCACCGGAATGATGACCTGCGGCACGCTCGCACTGGTCAGCGGGTCTTGTATCGCTTCGATGGTGTCTCTCGGACAACAGCGGTCTCTGCCCCGAGAAACCAGCCGAGGCGGCGATTCAACATCTGGTGATACTTCTTGCGCCCCACGCGCCGCGCCTCCTACTGGAGTTCGTGGCGGATGCGGCGCACTTCCGTAACGGCTTTGGACTCTTTGGCGGATTTCATAACCCCATGACCTCTTGCGGTGTCTCCACGCGAATCGACGGATGCCCGTTCTTCCCGCTGATCTTGTTGACCAGTGCCACCCGCCGTGGGTTTACCAGATGTCTCATGTTCCAGCTTACGACGATGTCCACCCGATGACAAATTTCCAAATCGTGTTCGGGGCAGGCCTTCGTTTCACTCAGGACGGCGACTTCAGCGGAGGGATGACCTGCGGCGCGCTCACACTGGTCAGCGGGCTTTGTATCGCTTCGACGGCTTCTCGCGGACGGTTTCGACGCCCGGCTTCGCCTCGACGTATTTGAGACCATGACGGCGCGCAAACTCCCTCGCTTGCCGATTGGCTTCTGCCCAGTACTTGACGCTGCCCACGCGCTTTTCTTCGGCGAGCATTTCCTGTCGAATGCGATGCAGCTCGCCGATGGCCACAGGTTCTTCTTCCTGTTTCATAGTCCCATCACCTCTTGCGGGGTGTGAATGCGCATGAGCGGCCAACCTTGCTGCCGATTCACGGCATTGATCAGCGCCACTTTGTTTGGATTGGCCAGGTGTTTCATGTTCCAAGTTACAATCATATCCAGGCGATGACAAACCCCCGTGTGCTCCCGTATCCCCAGAACTGCAACGGGCGGGACGCCCGCGCTACTGTGACAGCGCTTGACGGATGGCGTGGGGGCCCGCTATATTTTAACTATCTGGTTAGTTAATTATGCCCGGGAAAATTCATCACGGTTCGGCCAGACGGCAGGGACGAAACGTCGAGAAGCGCACGGCGATTCTCGACGCGGCGGAACGCATTTTCGCCCAGTCGGGGCTGGCCGGAGCGCGGACCGACGCCATTGCGGCCGAGGCCGGGGTCAACAAGGCGCTGCTGTACTACTATTTCAAGAGCAAGGAACGGCTGTACGAGGCGGTGGTTGAGGATCATTTCCGGGAATTCAACCGCAAGGCGCTGGCCCTGCTCGCCACGCCGGGACCGGCCCGGATCGTCCTGCTGGAATACGTGAGCCTGCACTTCGATTTTATCAGCGCGCGGCATCGGTACGCGTCCCTGTACCAGCAACTTATGATGGCCGGCGGCAAACTGTCGGAACGACTGGTCGGCAAGTATTTCAAGCCGCGCAGCGAGGCGTTTGGCAAGGTGCTGGAGCGCGGGATGCGCGACGGGGAATTCCGGAGGGTCGCTCGGTTTCACGCCGGCGTCTCGATTATTTCCCTGATCGTGTTCTATTTCTCCGCCGCCCAGGTGCTGCGGTTGCTCGGCCACTCCGATGCGTACAGCGAATCGAACCTGAAACAGCGCAAACAGGAAGTGCTCGATTTCATCCGGCACGGCCTGTTTGTGAACCCCTGATTCTCCATCGCCATGAAGAAACGCACTATTCTCCTGCTGATTTTGGCCGTTGCCGTGATCGCCATCGGCGCCTATTTCGCCACGGCCCGTCCGCCGCGTGCCATCACCCTCACTGGTGTTGTGACGACGGACGTTGTGATAGTGAGCCCGGAAGTTCAGGGACGATTGCAGCAGGTTCTGGTCAGGGAAGGCGATACGGTGACCAACGGCGAATTGATCGCGGTGATCTGGCCCCAGGAATGGAAGGCCGACGTGGCCTTTTACGAAAACAGCCGACAACAGTCGGCCTCCCAGTTGGCGCAGGCCGAAGCCGAATGGAAGTATCAGGAAGCGCAGACGAGCAATCAGGTGGACCAGGCCGAAGCCACTTTTGCATCGGCCCAGGCCCAGGTGGCGCAGGCCGAAGCCGATCTGGAGAACGCCCGGCTCACGTTCAAGCGCCAGGGAGAATTGTACAGCCAGGGCGTCGAAGCGGTGCAGGCGTTCGATCAGGCGCGAACGTCATACGATGCGGCCAGGGCCCACGTGGAATCCGTTCGCAAACAGGCGCAGGCGGCTCAAGCCGCGGTGGCGCTGGCGAAATCCACCAAAGAGCAGACCGCCGCGCGCCAGGCAGCGATGGAAGCCGAGGTTCATCAATTGGCCGCCGCAGGCGCCCAGAGGGACAAGGCCAGCGTCCGTTTGGGGTACACCGAAATCCGCGCCCCGATGGATGGGATCGTGGACACGCGCGCCGCGCTGCAGGGTGAGGTCGTCAATCCCGGCCAGGCAATCGTCACCCTGATCAATCCCGACAATCTCTGGGTGCGGGCCGACGTGGAAGAAGGCTACGTGGACCACATCCGGCTCGGGGACAAGCGGAACGTGAGGTTGGCCTCCGGCGCGCAGCTCGAGGGGACGGTTTTCTTTCGTGGTGTAGACGCCGATTACGCCACCCAGCGCGACGTGAGCCGCACCAAGCGCGATATCAAGACCTTTGAAATCCGCCTGCGCTGCGACAACCACGATCGCAGCCTGGCAGTCGGGATGACCGCGTACGTCATCTTGCCGCTGACCCCCCGGTGACGCATGTTTGACGTCGAAGTGGAGAACCTGACCAAGTGTTTCGGGGATTTTTGCGCCGTGAACGCCTTGAGTTTCAACGTCGACCACGGCGAAGTGTTCGGCCTGCTCGGTCCGAACGGCGCCGGCAAGTCCACGTTGATCCGCATGTTGACAACGCTCGTCCCGCCGACCTCGGGGACGGCGCGGGTCAAAGGATTCGACATCATCCGCTCGGCAAACGACGTCCGCCAATCCATCGGCGTGATCCCGCAGGCGATGACTTCCGATCTCGATTTGACCGCGGAAGAGAACCTGAGCATTTTCGCGAAGCTGTATGGGATTCCGCGCGAGAAACGGCGGCGCACGATCCGGGAGCTGCTCAAAGCGGTGGACCTGGAAACGTGGGCCGACAAGCCGGTGAAGAATTTCTCGGGCGGCATGAGGCGGCGGCTGGAGATCGCGCGGGGCCTGGTGCACGAACCGGGGATTTTCTTTCTCGACGAACCGACGACCGGCCTCGATCCGGTGTCGCGCGTGGCGGTTTGGGAGATGCTGTCGCGGCTGAAGCGGGAGCGGGACCTGACGATTCTCGTGACCACCCATTACATGGATGAAGCCGACAAACTGTGCGACCGCATTGCGATCGTGGACCACGGAAATCTGGTCGCGTTGGATTCTCCGTTGAAGCTGAAGGCTTCGATTCCCGGCAAGAACATTATCGAGGTGAGTTTCTCGGACGTTCCGGCCGGATGGAGCGAGACCTTGAACGCGTTGCCCGAGGTGGCGGAGGTGAAGGCCGACGATCACGTTTTCCGGATTTCGTCGAACAACGGGCCGCGGACGACGGTGGAACTGCTGGAAGCGGCGCGGAAGGCCGGGATCACGGTAAGCTCGCTTTCGGTGCAGAGCACGACGCTGGACGATGTTTTCGTGCATTACACGGGGCACCAACTGCGCGACGCGCTCAAGAGCGCGCCGGCGTACAGCAGTTCCTTCATGTACGAGCAACGGAGCTGACATGCATCGAATCCTGGCCATCATCGAACGCGATCTGCGCCGGTTCCGGCGGAGCCCGACGCTGATCATTGTTTCCATGATCCTGCCGCTCGTGCAACTGGTGGTGTTGGGATACGCCTTCGGGGGCAAGGTCAAGAATCTCCGCGTGGGCGTGGTGGACGAAGACCACGGCGTTTCGGCGCTTCAGTTGAAGGAGATGTTCCAGGCGGTGGCGGCCAACGTGCGGACGTTCGAAACGGTTCCGTACAGCGACCAGGCGACCGCGCTTCGCGATTTGCGCAACGGCAGAATCAACGGGGTATTGAACATCCCGCCCCGGTTCTCACGCAACGTGTTGGCCGGTGCCAATCCCCGCGTGGCGCTGGCCGAAGACAATACCGACCAGTTTGCGGCTTCGGCGTTGGAAGGCACGCTGAACCAGGTGCTTGTCCAATACGACCGGAAATCTCCCCCGCCCAGAACCTCCGCCGCTGCGACGCTGTCGGTGGTCGAGGTTTACCCCTATGTGCCGTACATCCAGTACCTCCTGCCGGGCACCATAGCCCTGGCCATTTTTGTCTCGGCCATGATCGGCGGCGGCATTATTTATATTGATGACAAGGCGCGCGGTTTGCACGAGGGCTATCTGGTGACGCCCATCCGCAAGCTCGAGTTGATCATGGGCTTCAATCTCGCGGGAGCCACCAAGGCCATTATCGCGGGAATGGTTCTGGTTACCTGCGGCTCGCTGATTGCGGGGATCCCCGATCCGTTCAATCTGTTCCGGTTGGCGCGGATGTTTTTGCTGGTGGTGGCGACGGCATTGGCGCTGATCAGCATGATGTTCCTGCTGATGGTGCGCGTCAGCGATCCGCTGGTGCCACGGGCCATGTTCGGCGTACTCAACACGGTCCTGTTTTTTCCGAGCGGCGCGGTCTATCCCATCCAGGCGTTTCCACCCTGGATGCGGGTGATTACGATCGTGGACCCGTTCACCTACGCCGTTCATGGTTTCAAGGAACTCATCCTGAAGAACACGGGTCTGGCGGCGATCGGGTTCGATCTCGCCTACCTGATTGTGTTTTCCGTGGTGACCATGGGCGCCGCCACGCTTCTGTTTCGTCGGACGCTGTGAGGAGGGGGAGAGCGAAGGCCATTTTTTCTTGAGCCGTGGGTGCATCTCAACTCTAGCGTACCCCTCTTTTCTGCGGGAATCCCAATCAACGGCTCGGCGGGAGCCTCGCCCTCCAGGACCGGTGAATTTCCTGGGAATTTTGGAGGGCGAGCCTCCCGGCGAGCCGCAGTGTCTGGCACCCCCTCCAACCTGTGATGTGCACCTGCTGTTTCTGCTGCAGATTATTGGCTTGACCCTTGCGGCTGTTCCGACAACCCTGAGTGGGGTGGCACGGGTGATCGTAACCTAGAATCAGAAGGCAGACATGGAACACACAGTAATCGTCTTGGGCGAGGGGCTGGCGTTGTTCGTCGGCTTGAGCCTGTTGTACTGGCTCGTGTTCAAAGCCGTGCCGCGAAGATTCGCCTGGATTGACACGCTATCACGCCGCACCAGGTTTTGGGCATATCTGCTGGTATTCCTGATCACCTCCTGCTGGGTGGCGCACGCGCTTTTGCTCCCGGAGGGCGCCCATCTTAAGCACCCCGAACCGTTGCTAAATGGGTTGGAGTATGCGCTCTTGGCGGTGTTTGGCGTCCTGGTCGTGGAAGCGGGCAGTTCCTTCCTGTTTGATTACCTATATGCCGTCCGGCGACAGGTGGCCGTGCCGCAGATTGTCCAAACGCTCGGGCGCGGCGTGGTGTACGCGGCGCTGCTGCTGGTCCTGTTGTCGCACGTAGCCGCCGCCCACGACATTGCGGGGTTGGTGACCGGCTCGGCGATGGTGTCGATCATCCTCGGTCTGGCCATGCAGGAGACACTGGGCAACCTATTTGCCGGCATCGCCATGCAACTGACCAAGCCGTACACGATCGGCCACTGGATCCTGATCGGCAATAACGAGGGCCGGGTGGAGAAGGCCGACTGGCGGTCGGTGACGATCCGGACCACGCGTGGCGACCATGTGTCGTTTCCGCACAGCGTACTGGCCAAGATGGAGATCCACAATTATTCACTGCCCACGCCCCTGCATGCCCGCGAAATCTGCGTCGGCGTGCACTACCGGCATCCGCCGGACCACGTGAAAGAAGTCATGGCCCGTTGCGCTGCGATCGCGCCCAGCGTGGTCAATCCGCCGGCCCCGGTGGTGCGCGTGACGGATTTTCAGGACTCGGCGATTCTCTATACCCTGAAGTTCTGGATCACGGATTTCGAGCATTGGCGGGACATCGAGTCCGACGTCCGTCGGAACATCTGGTACCAGTTCAACCGCGCCGAACTCCAGATCCCCTTCCCGATCCGCGACGTGTACCATCATCCGGAACGAAAAACCGCGGACCCGGCCGCCGAAAACTTGGCCCTGCTTCGCGGCCTGGTTCTGTTCAAGACCTTGAGTGAGGAGCAATCGGGCCAGTTGGCGGCGCGATTGAAGACGGAATACTTTGCGCGCGGGGAAACGATCTGCCGTCAGGGCGACACCGACACCACCTTTTATGTCATCAAGACCGGCCAGGTTGAAGTCGCGGCACGCACCGCCACCGGGCAGGTGGCCTTTACCGGTCAACTGTCAGCCGGCGAGTTCTTCGGTGAATTCTCGCTGATGACGGGCGAACCGCGCAGCGCGACCGTCACGGCGGCGGAACCGACCGAAGTCCTGACGATCGGCAAAAACGACATGCGGCGGGCGCTGGAGGCGAGCCCGGAGCTGGGCGAATCCATCAGTCGGATGCTGGCCGCGCGGCGGGAACAACTGCGGGAGCACCTGAACAAGAGCGCCGCCGAGATCGCTTCCGCGGCGCGAATGGAAAACATGGACTCGCTGAGTCGCGAGCTTCTGCGGAAAATCCGCGATTTCTTTTCCTACTGATGAAGCCGACTCCCAGGAAGAGCTGGCGATTCTTGCTGTCGGGTCGCGTCCGGGTCGTCGCGGTGTGCCTGCTCTGGGCGATCGTGATGGTGGTTGCTTACGAAAAGGAGATGCTCCTGCTGGTGCGCCAGGAATTCGCCACGGTGGATGTGCGTTTTCGCCTGCGTGGAGCTAAACCGCCCGCACCCGAGGTGGTGATCCTGGCTATTGACGATCGGTCGTTTACTTCCGACAGATTTCGCGATGATGAAGAAATCTTGCAGCGTTGCCCCGAACTCCGGCTTCTGTATCGTTATCCGTTCAAGCGGAGGGTTTACGCCGCCGCCATTCAACGGCTGAGCGAAGCCGGTGCGAAGGTAATCGCCCTGGACCTGCTGTTTCTCCAGCCTTCGGTCGACGAGGAAGACCTCACCCTGGGAGCCGCCATCGAACGTTACCGCGACAAGGTGGTGATCGGCTGCAACTTTTCCTCTGAGACCCGTCAGCTTGTTGAACCCGAGCCGGTGGTCCCGACCAACCTCGCAAAGAGCAGCGTGTCGGGGTACGTAAATTTCGCTGCCGATCCGGATCATTTTGTGCGACGGGCGCAACCGGTTGCCTACGAGTCCGACGTGGCCGGTGTGTACCGGCGATCGGGTGAGATGCCCCGGCTATCTTTTGCTGCGTTGGCCATCCGGAAGTTCAAGCCCAACATTCGGATCCCGGAAGCGGAGCAGCTTCTCTACATTGATTTCGACGGACCAGCCGGCACATATCCGAGCTACGAGTTCTACAAAATCTTCTATGACAAGACCTGGAAACAGGAATTGAAGAACGGCGACGTGTTCCGCAATAAAATCGTCTTGATCGGTCCCTTCGGCAATTTCCAGCAGGACCAGCATCCTACCTCTTTTGGCCCGATGAACGGCGTGGAGATCCACGCGTCCGCCATCGGAACGCTATTGCACGGGACGGCGCTGCGCGACGCGTCTCGCTGGTGGGGGACGGTGACCATTTTCGTTCTGGCGCTGCTCACCGCGGCGCTGCTCAACACGCCGGCACATCCCTTGATGAAATTGTTGTTATTGCTGCTGGCGTGCCTGCTTTACTTTGGATTGGCGAATGTGATCTTTGCCCGGGCCGGCGTCATTCTTCTGGTGGCGGCGCCGTTGGCGACGGTGGCGGGCGGCGGCGTCCTGGGGATTACGATGCAGGTCATGGCCGAGCGCCTGGACAAGATGCGGGCACGCCAGACCCTGGAGAAATACGTGTCCAAGCCCGTGGCCGACGAGATTCTGCGGCACAGCGCGATCTACGAGAACAGTCTGGGCGGCGAGCGGCGAGCGATCACGATTCTGTTTGCCGACATCCGCGGGTTCACGACCTTGTCGGAGCGGGCCGATCCCGGCGAGGTCGTCACCCAGCTCAACGAGTATTTCACGGCGATGACCGAGATCATCATGGAACACCACGGGACGCTGAGCAAATTCATTGGCGACGAGATCATGGCCATCTTCGGCGCGCCGCTTACCGCGGGCCCCGTGGAAGACGCCTGGCGCGCGGTCCAGACGGCTTATGAAATGCGGGTCCGCCTGGCCGAATTGCAGTTGGGGTGGGCGGAACGGAATCGTCCGCCGTTTCACATCGGGATGGGCGTGAATTTCGGCGAGGTGTTGGTGGGCAACATCGGCTCGCCCCAACGGATGGAGTACACCGTGATCGGGGACGCCGTGAACGTCGCCTCCCGCATGGAAAAACTCAACAAGGAATTCGGCACCGATATCCTGATGGCCGAGTCGGTGTACGAACTGGTCAAGGACCGGGTCGACGCCCAGCGGATGAAGACCACCACCGTGAGAGGGCGGGAAAAAGAGCTGAACGTGTATTTCCTGTTAAAGGTCCCCCGATCGATCTGACGGCTGCCGCGTTGCGATGCTGCCACCGGTCATCGAATGGCCGGTAGTAGGAGCGCCCTTCCGGGCGCGATGGGTTTGGAGGGTGAGATTTGTAGGGCTCCGAACGCTTTCGGAGCCGTCGTCATCGGATCGGCAACCGGAGCGGTTGCCCTACAATCGATCGTAAAGATTCGGTCAGAACTGGACGGAAATATTGAGGCCACCGCCGGCGTTGACCACGCGGTAATTGAAGTCGGCATTATTCGAGTAGTTGTCACCGTAGGTGACGTAGGTGCGAATGTTGACGTACCTACAGCAGGTGTACGTAAACGCCAGGCTTACCAGGTTATCGATATCGTTGCGGCTCGATTGCAGATAGTCCCGCATCCGAATCCGATACAGAAGCTGCCCGGTCAGGCGGTCGAGGAGTTGCAGGTTGAGTCCGGCGTAGAGGGCGTTGTTCATCTCGGTGAGGTCGGACGGATTGGCCGGCAGCCAGTCCAATTGGTAACCGTAGTAAAGCGACAGGCGACGAGTCAGGGGTTGGCTCCGCCAGAGACCAAACTGGGCGTCGAATTCCTTGTAGAATTCGCTGTCGTTCTGCCGGGTGATCTGGCGACTCGCCGAAAACCCCCCGTAAAGGGTGAATAGATTTTCGACGGGATAGGAAAGGCTGAGCCCGGCAGTTTGCGCATCGAAGTCCAGGCCGCTGTTGTCGTTGTAGCGGATGAACTGCTGCCGAATGTAGACTGCCGATGAGAGATTGTTCAGCAGGTGAGGCGTGAACGCAGCGCCCAGGCTTTGGAAGTACACCCCATCGGACGTCTCGTGGTTGCGGGTCAAGCCGACGTTGGAGTCGAAAAAGTACTGGCTGTCGCTGTAGAGCGAAAGAAGAGGAGGCGCCGCGCGTCGCTGCAACACAATCTGCGGCCCCAAATCGTTGTTCTCGCCCGTATCCCCGACGTCGCGTGGGCTGAGCGTCTGGATATTGTTCGTAGAGACCGCCGGCGGCGGCAGAGGCTCCATCATGCGCATCCGGTTATCCTGAGCCCACAACTGCGCGCTCGCAAAAGAGAAGATCTGGATCCCAACCAGTACGCCGACAGCTCGGACGATATTCCTGTTTCTGTTCATAGTCGTAGGCCTTTGATTCTCGAGTTCACCTGGCGATGCACGTTTGGCTCAGCATTGCCGCTAAGGGTGGATCACAAATCCACCGCCGCCCTGGATCGGCGAAGAACCCGGTAACTGCCGGGAAGAAAAGTAAAAACCATCTCCGACCGGGAGCAGGGTGCCCTGGACGGACGACGGGTCCGACGTCGGCAGATCGGTAATCCCCTGGGTACCGGGCTGCGAGCTTGGGGAATAAACGTTCCCCACGGTGGTTGAGCCCACGAGTGTACCGTTCTGTTTCTCCTGGCTCTGCGCAACTACAGCCGCTTCAATGAGCGGCAGGCTTGGCAACGGCGTCGAGAAGCCGGTAACGATCGCCGAGCGCTTGATCAGGAGATCGAGGTCGATGTCTTCGATCGGAGCCAGGCACGGTGTGTCGCTGGACTGGGCGATCATCTGGCCGGGGCCGATCCTGCGGTCGTTGACCGGGCAGACAGCCTGGGGATGGGTCAGGGACACCCTGCCGGTACCTTCAAGGAAAATCACCTTGCTCACCAGACGCGGCTCCGTCTGGCCGGCAGCCGGGGGCAGTTCGGTTTCCTGGACGATGACGGTGGTGCCTTCGATGGCTGCCGTGATCGCCGAAGTCACAATCCGCCCGCCACCCATCCCTTTGGGCATGTAAATCAATGTCGTTCCTTTGCCCGGATGGAATTCGCGGACACCCGCGGTGAACGTGAAGACGCTTTTCGAGCCCAGACGGGTGATGGTTTTGTCGGGGAATTCGATCTCAGCCAGAGATCGTTCCCCCGTTCGCAGCACGTCGGCGCCCTGAACGACGTCGGCCACCTTGGCCGGTCGCTCCGCGCCCGTGCCGGGCTTGTACACCACCTCGTTTTTCGTTTCGGTCACCGTAGCCCGGGTCAACGGAGCTGCCGGCGCGACCGGACCGATCGCCACCATCAGAGCCGCCGCCACGACACAGGCCGGACCGGACCAACCTCTGCTTGATTTCATGATGAAACCTCCATTTGAAATTGCGAACGATGCCGCGGATTTACTCCACCGGGTGCTCGATTTCATGGGCCTCCCGCCCGGGCCGCACGTCTTGCCTGGGTTCGATGGTCACGAACGAGCTTGTGGAATTGTCTGACCGACGCGGACCCCGTGATCTCCGGGCCCAATTGGAAGTAGAAGATGTTGTTCTGCTCGTTGGATTCAGGAACCTGGTGCTGCGCATCGATATAAGCGATGAGATACTTGCCGCTCACGCTGTTCGTCGAAGGCGGGAAGACGGCAAAGACCAGATGCCTGATCTTCGACGAAGCCAGGCTGGAGACATTTGCCGTCGCAAAGGGGAGTTGGTTCGACAAAGTCAAAACCGTGTTGGATTGATCCGCCAGATAGAACTGGACCACGAACGCCGAGGCGGCATTGCTGCCGGCATTGAGCACGTCAAACGCGCCAAGGATCAGCCGCCGGGTCCCGCCATTGGGAAGCGGGAAAGTGCCGCCGATGCCGGCGACCCAGCCGTTGGTGTCCGAATCGGTTGGTGGCGTCGTGAGCGGCGCGCCGGTCAGGTCGGGCCCGATCGGGACGAGGACGATCACCAGGAAGTTGGTCGACGCGGTGTTACCGGACGGATCCGTAGCGGTCACATTGACGGTGTTCGTGCCGAACGGGAAGAACGAGCCGGAGTGCGGGGAGGAAACCACGGTGACATTCGTCGAGCAATTGTCGGTTGCCCTTGGATTGGCAAACGTGACCGCGTTGGAGATCGCGCCCAATACTCCGACCTTCGTGATGTTGGAAAACGATCCGAACGTCGGCGGCTGGAGATCGAGCACGACGACCAATTGCTCGCAACTGTTGGTATTGCCATGCACGTCCGTCACCGTCCATGTAACCGTGTTGGTCCCTTTCGGGAAGCTGGCCGGCGCGTTGTTGGTGATGGCGGGCACGCCGCAGTTGACCAAGACGACCGGAGTGCCGAGGCTGACGCTGGAGGCCGAGCATTGGCCCGGGTCGGCGTTGACGGTCTTGGTCGGCGGACAGGTGATGGTTGGCGGCTGATTGTCGATTACGATGACCGATTGTTGACAACTCGAAGTGTTACCATGCACGTCCCTCACGGTCCAGGTGACGGTGTTGGTGCCGACCGGGAAACTGGCGGGCGCGTTGTTGGCAACGGTAGTGGCGCCGCAGGCACCCGAGACGACCGGAGCGCCGAG
>Ga0182027_10001325_pt1 | contig 41689 bp, 41 predicted proteins | sample 712E1DmetaG_FD_121300 | JGI IMG/M metagenome (GOLD analysis project Ga0182027, IMG submission 121300) | Permafrost microbial communities from Stordalen Mire, Sweden - 712E1D metaG (Illumina Assembly) | ecosystem: Environmental > Terrestrial > Soil > Wetlands > Permafrost | place: Sweden...
GCCGGAAAGGCCGGAAAGGCAGGAAAACTCAGAGGCAGGCACTGATCAATGGCAGGCGATGCTCCTAGTGTACTATGGAGGACCAGAAAAAGCTTTCTTCATCGAACCGAATGACCTTTAATGGTTGTTCTGAGGCCAATCGCGCATGAAGGAGGGCAGGTCGATGTTCTTGGTATCCACGATCTTCGGGGTAAATTCTCCCGCCGTGGATGCAAAAGCGTTGACTTCGACGTCCTCGTTAAGGTGCGGTTTTTGCACGTTGCGGGTCTCCTCCAGACGAGGAACCGTGCGGTTCACCGGGCTGGTGTGCATGACAGTACGATCAAAACCGGTAGCAATCACGGTAATGCGCAACTCGTCGCCCATGTTCGGGTCGATGACAGCACCGAAGATGAGGTTGACATCGGGGTGTGCGGTCTCTTTGATGATCGCGGCGGCCTGATTGACCTCGAAGAGGGACAGGTTCGGCCCACCGGTGATATTGAAGAGGATGCCGTGGGCGCCGTCAATGGTTATGTCGAGGAGCTGGCTGGAAATAGCCGCCTCGGCAGCTTTCTGCGCGCGATCTTCGCCGCTGGCACGGCCGACAGCCATCAGGGCAGCACCGCCTTCGGACATAATGGTGCGAACATCGGCGAAGTCGAGGTTGATCAAGCCGGGGATGGTGATCAGCTCGGAAATACCCTGGATACCCTGGCGCAAGACATCATCCGCGGTGCGGAAGGAATCCTGCAGCGAGGACTTGCGGTCGACAATCTGCAGCAGGCGATCATTGGGGATGACGATGAGCGTATCGGCATGTTCCTTCAGACGCGCAATGCCCTGTTCGGCATTTTGCAGGCGTTTGGCACCTTCAAAGGTGAAGGGGCGAGTGACGACACCGATGGTCAGCGCGCCAATTTCCTTGGCGATCTGGGCCACGATAGCGGCTGCGCCTGTGCCTGTGCCGCCGCCGAGTCCGGCAGTGACAAAGACCATATCCGCGCCTTTGAGGGCTTCGTATAATTCCTCAGAGGATTCTTCGGCTGATTTCTTACCGACCTCCGGGTTCCCGCCAGCCCCGAGTCCACGGGTGGTTTTGTCGCCAATGCGGACTTTAACCTGGGCTTTGGACATGACGAGGGCCTGAGCATCGGTATTTACTGCAATGAACTCGATGCCATGCAAGCCTTCATCCACCATGCGATTGACAGCGTTACAACCGCCGCCGCCTACACCTATGACTTTGATACGGGCAAATGCTTCATTCTGTTGAGCTTTATTGTTGGTCTCCATCGTATAATCCTCCATAATCTGTTAGCTTCTAAGTCTCCAGACAGCAGTCTACTGTCTGGGTCAGTCCTCATACGGCAAAAGCCGTGTTAACCACGTTTTTATTTCTTTCCAATTGACCGTCGGCAGCGCGTTCTTCGAACCACGGCGCGGCGAACGGGTCGGGCCTGGGCCCAGGTTGTCTTCCATCAATTCGGCCCACTTGAGCAAACCGACACTGGTGGAATACGAGGGCGATTGCAATTGATCGACAAGACCGACCAGGTTTTCGGGGCGAGCCAGACGAACGGGCATACCGAGCACCTGGGTGGCCAAAGAGCGAATGCCGGGCAACTGGCTAGTGCCGCCGGTGAGAACCATCCCCGCTGGGAGCAGGCCATCATAACCGGAGCGCTTGATCTCCTGCAGCAGGAGCTGAAAGGTCTCTTCGACGCGAGCTTCGATGATATGAGCGAGATCACGGCGGCTCACCTGAATGGGGGCATCTTCACCGTAGGCACGGGTGGTGAAGAACTCGTCTTCAGGAACCTCATTGCGGATGGCATGCCCGTATTGCTTCTTGATCTGTTCGGCAGTTTCAGGGCTGACACGCAAGCCCACGGAGATATCCTGGGTGAGGTGATTGCCACCGACTGCCAGAACCATGGTGTGCCAGACATCCCCATTGATGTAGATGGCCATATCGGTAGTGCCGCCACCAATGTCGCAAACCACGACGCCCATCTCGCGTTCGGTCTTATCCAGGACGACCTCGGCTGAAGCCAGTGGATTGAGGACGAACTGGCTGACTTCGACGTTGGACGCCTGCACGCACTGGCGCAGATTTTCGACGGTGGCTTCGGCGGCGGTGATGATGTGGGTCTCGACTTCGAGGCGATAGCCGTACATGCCGACAGGAGTGCGGATGCCTTCCTGACCATCGAGGTTGAAACCCCGCTGAATGACATGAATAATCTCGCGGTTATGCGGGATGGCGACAGCGCGCGCCTGATCGATGGCGCGATAGATATCATCTTCTTCAACCACGCCGCCGCTGATCCCGACGACGCCGCGGGAGTTGACCGAGGCAACGTGAGAACCGGCCAGGCTGACCAGAGCGGATGTGATCTCCAGGCCCGAGGTGCGCTGGGCTTTTTCAACAGAGCGGGCGATGGATTGCGAAGCCGCCACCACGTCCACAACGTTGCCTTTGCGAATCCCCTGCGAAGGCTCGATGCCGACGCCGAGAATGCGCATGCCGGTCTCGCCTTCGAGACGAGCGACCAGGGTGCATACTTTGGTGGTTCCGATATCAATTCCTACGACAATAGGTTCATCCATAAAACTACTCCGTCCGATAATACGGTGCATCGACATGGGCAACACTGATCAAGATGGGTTTGATACCCAGTGCCTGTAAACGCTGAAGAATGGCCTGATACTCGCTTTGCTTGAAGGCGACATTGCTCAAGTCCAGACCAAAATAAACCTGCCAACCCTGGGGATCGTTCCAGCCCATCCCCGAGACGGGATCGTACACGAGGGTGGCGCCAGAGGGCAATTGTGCGGTCAAACTAATGGCCGCCTGCAAAATCTGCGGATCAATATATTGAAGGGCAGCCGGTGCAGCAGGCGTTTGAGTTGTGGTATCTGTGGCTGCGGCGACTGTACCGGTATCCGTTGAAGAAGTGCCGGCAGCAGAATCGGCTAAAGCAAGACTAGCGGCAGGTACGGCAACACTCGAATCGATGGTCATCAACGTGCCGCCATCTCCGCGAGTGGGCATCACCACGCCATCCGAAGCAATCCACTGGGTCTGTCCATTCGCTGTCCAAGCCAGGATGGGTTGGCGTTCTTTGACCGACAAAACCACCGTATTCGGGAAGCTGACCTTCAGGCGGATATCCGAAAACTCGGGGAAGGCATCCTGAACCGCATCTATGGTCTTCGAGCGATCCACCGTGAAAATGGAACGGGTGACACCCACGACCACGGGAGTGACATCGGCGGCGGCGATGCGTTTGTTGCCGCTCACTTGCACACTCGAAATACGAAAAGTATCGAGGCTGTTCAACAAAATCACCAAGATCAGCAGGCAAAAGGCCAAGAAGGCTGAGGCTGTCTGCCAGTTGAATTGAATCGAAGGCAGGGCAGGCATGCGCACTTCCACACCATTGGCGCCGCGGGCGTAGTGCATTTTTCGAGCAGGTGCAACGCGGGTACCGGTCAGGTTGGGGGTCGCGTATGGAGAGGTACGCCGGACAGTCGTGGTGACGTGAGCCTGGACAGTGGCGGGTCGGGTGACCTGTTGGCGTACGGTACTCACGCGCTGCTTGTTGGACTGCTGGCGTTTCTGGCGAATCGAATCGGCTCTGGAAGTCCCTGAGCGATTGCTTTCAGACGTCATTTACCACTCCTATAGGTCCGCACGGTCGCATCTCGTTCCGCTTTGCGGCTGACGGCGAGGTCGATCAACTCTTGCACAAGCTCCGGATAGGCGAGTCCGCTCGCAGACCAGAGCTTGGGATACATGCTAATCTTGGTGAAACCGGGGATCGTGTTCAGCTCGTTCAAAAAGAGCTCATTGGTATCACGATCCAGAAGGAAATCGACGCGCGCCATGCCAGCGCAATCCGTGGCAATGTAGGCGCGTACAGCGTATTCCTGGACTTTCTTCATCATCCCGGCATCGATGGGGGCGGGGATGAGCAGTTGGGAGCCTTCATCGATGTATTTGGCATCGTAACTGTAGAAATCATCGCAGGGGACAATCTCTCCGGCGACAGAAGCGCGCGGGGATTCGTTACCCAGAACGCTGACCTCGATCTCACGGCCGTTGACCCCGTGTTCAATGAGGACACGGCGATCGTATAGGGCGGCTTCGAGGAGGCCTTCGCACAAATCCGAGCGAGTGCGGCATTTGGTCACGCCTACGGACGAACCCAGATTGGCGGGTTTCACGAAAATCGGGTAGGCCAGTTTCTTTTCGATGCGGGCGATCACCGTATCCATGGCGGAATTGATCTCACTGCGAGTTGCGGTGACGGATGCAACCACGGGGATGTGGTTGGTGATCATCACGTCTTTGAAAAGGATCTTGTCCATACCAACGGACGAGCCCAGGACGCCGGCGCCGATGTAAGCTACGTCCGCCAACTCCAACATGCCCTGAAGGGTACCGTCTTCGCCGAAAGTCCCGTGCAGGACCGGGAAGATCACATCCAGGGAGGTGATGGGTTGCAGGATTTGACCGGATGAAGTGGTTTCCAGAGCATACAGAGTCCCCTTTTGCTGCGGTTCCGGAAGCAAGACAACCGGAATCAGGTTTTTGGTCGTGTTCTTTTCGAAGGCGGCCAGAACCTCTTTGCCGGTAAACCAGGCCCCTTCATGGGTAATGCCGATTTCGAAGATGTTGTATTTGGCGGGGTCCAATACGGAAAGAACGGAACGCGCACTCATTAAAGAAACCTCGTGCTCGCCGGAACGCCCACCAAAAATCACGCCGATGTTGATCTTCATTGTCATACCGTTAATCCTGCCATTCTCCAAGAAGTTCAATTTCCAGTTCCAGTTCGACTGAAAATTTGTCTTTCACTGTTTTCTGAACGAAAGAAATCAACTGGTGGTAGTCTTCAGCGGAAGCACTGCCATCGTTGACCAAAAAGTTTGCATGAACCGGGCTAATTTCTACGCCACCAATCTTCAATCCTTTCAAGCCTGCGGCTTCGATCAAACGGCCGGCAAAGTCACCCTGCGGGTTCTTGAAAGTGGAGCCCATACTAGCGCCTGCCGGTTGTGAATTGCGGCGCTTGACATTGAATTCCTCCACCTTCTTTTTGACAAGATCAGGCGTCGAAAGAGACAACCCAAACGAAGCCGTTAATATGACCGCTCGACCTGAGTCGCGTTTGAGGTCACTGGAACGATACTGATATCCCATTTGCGCAGCGGTCAGCAATAATTGACCCTTTTCACGGTGCAAGATTTCTGCCAAAGATAAAATCTGTTCGATATCAAGGCCATGCGCACCGGCGTTACCATATACTGCTCCACCAATCGTGCCCGGAATCCCGGCGACCCATTCGAAACCGCTCAATCCCTCTTCCATGGTGGTTCTAATTACAGTGCTCAACGCGGCCCCGGATTCGGCTTTCAGTGTGGGATGAGACGAGTCTCGATCAACGGTGATCGCTTTGGCTTGGTTATAGAGCATCAAGCCGTCCCATCCGCGGTCACTGATGAGCACATTCGAGCCATTCCCCAATACACGGAAGGGGATTTTATGATCCCAAAGGAAACGGGCATCGGCTGCCAATTGAGAAGCACTCGGGGAAGCTGCAAACCAGCGCACAGCACCACCCACACGGGCGGTGGTGTAGCATGCCATATTGACATTCGTCTGGAGGCGAGCGCCAAAATGATCTTGCAGTTCAATAGAGCGGTTCTCAGTCATGCAATGCGGTCCTTAAATCTCATCGATATGATCAATCAAGCGTTTTACGATCAGTTGCCGCTGGATCTTGCTCATGTCGCGAAAATCCTCCGGCCCGGCTTTTTTGGCTGCCGGGACCTGGATACGAGGAAATTCATTGACGACGAAATCGTACCTGACAGCGACTTTGATAAACTGGGTAGGGTTGGTAATCACTTCATCCATCTCAACTCTTCCTTTCTTGCAATAAATGGAGGATGCGTTTGGCAACCTGGTCGGCATCACCGGCAGAAAGCACGAGCAGTACATCACCGGGGAGCAATTTTTTCTCGAGGAAAGTTACCGTCTCATCCAACGTTTTACAGAAATATGATTCTTTAATGGACATTTTCTTTACTAAAATCTCTGAAGAATAAGCTTCAACCGGTTCTCGAGCCGGATAAACTTCGGTGACTACCGTGACATCGGCGGCAGACAGCGCATGGATAAAATCTGCTGCAAGAGCTTTGGTGCGAGTGTATGTGTGCGGCTGCCAGACAGCTACCAAACGGCGGCCCGGATAACGGATACGGGCTGCGCTGAGAGTGGCCTGAATCTTGGACGGATGATGCGCGTAGTCATCAACAACCGTGATGCCATCGGCATCACCCAGGACATCAAAACGGCGGCCTGTACCAGAGAATTTGGCCAGATAAGAAGCCGCATCGATTACCGGCAGCCCCAGGGTATGAATTGCAGCCAAAACGGCCAGCGAATTACGCACGTTGTGTTCTCCGGGCACTTGCAAGGCCACCTTACAAATCAGGTCATCATGGAACGAAACCGAGTAATCAAAACCACCCAAAAGGTTCGGCTGCATATGGCTGATGCGGTAATCGGCATCATCGGAGAGCCCGTAAGTGATGGCGTGCGTGGAAGCCGGCCGGGCAGACAGTAAACGAGCGGTATTGGGGAAATCTGCACAGGCGATCACCAGACCGTTTGGTTTTAAATTTTTCATGAAATCAGCAAATGCCTGCAAATAATCTTCCGGAGTAGGGTAAATATCGGGGTGGTCATATTCCACATGGGTCAGAAGGATCACGTCAGGATTGAGACCAAGGAACATGCGGTCGTATTCATCCGCTTCAATGACAAAATACTTGCCCTTACCGGCATGAGCGTTCCCGGCGAGATCTTTCGAGACGCCACCAATAATATAGGAGGGATCCAGACCGAGGCGGTTCAAGCTGTATGCCATTAACGCGGTCGTCGTGGTCTTACCGTGAGAACCAGCAATAGCGATACCAACGTGATCTTCGAGTAAAGTACCCAGAAAATCAGAGCGTTTCAACACCGGGATGCCCGCCTGAAGAGCAGCCATTACTTCGATGTTCGTATCGGGAACGGCAGAAGAACGGACGACGATATCGGCGCCCTGGATATTTTTGGCATCATGGCCTTCATATACATGCGCGCCGCGAATCTCCAGATCAAGAGCCAGCGGAGAGAGAATGCGGTCTGAACCCGTCACCGTGTAGCCTTGATCGAGCAGGACACGCGCGATGGAGGAAATTCCTGAACCACCGATACCGATCAAATGAATATGTTTCATCAGATAAATACCACCAGAACGAGGATGAATGCACCAGCAACAGCAAAGTAGACTGTAGGACTGGCAGAGAGCCAAACAGGGGGCAGGAGATTGATCAAGCGTAAAGCGGACTGACCTGCAGTCGTCGTGGCATCTGGGGCAGAAACAAAGGCAAAGGGATATTTTGCGACGTGTAAGTAATACCAGAGCGAGCCAAAAATCAGGTAGCCATTCAAAGCACCAATAAAGAAACCGAGGAGAGCATCCTGCAGATAATGACGAATGAAGTGTTCGCTTTCGGCCAGGCGCGGAATCTTTGGCGTTTGATAACCGAAGAAAACCAGACCGCCAAAAATGATCGTACGAAGCCAGAAGACCGTTTCAGGAGTGCCCTTGGCAAAGATGTCCTTGAAGAAGGGAATATAGTTCTCGAGTACATTCAAGCAGAACATCGCCAGAATGACACTGAAAACGACCAACAATTCTTTTGCCCAGCCGCGCAAGGCACCAATAATGGCGAAAAGCACCACAAAGATCAGAAGCATAATATTCAAGCTAATCATGCACGGGCCTTCCCTTCTGCCAAGGAGGGGCTAACCAGACCCATCACCAGGGCTGCGATCTTCATCGCGGCGTCCGGGCGAGCCAGAGAAGCCATCTCGGTGCGCATAGAATCCATTTTGTGCTGGTCGGAGAGCAACCGGTGCAAAGCAGGTATCAACTCCTCTTTGAGTTGCGAGTTTTCGATCATGACGGCTGCGCCTTTGTTTACCAGATAATCAGCGTTAACCTTTTGGTAGCGCCAGGCAAAAGGATAGGGGACGAGGATGGCAGGAAGACCGTAGAAGGGTAATTCACCCAACGTCGAAGCTCCTGACCGTGACAAGACGATATCTGTACTGGAAAAGGCAGCGGCCATTTCTTCATGAAGATAAGGAAAAGCATGATAGCGGGAAACCAGTTCTGACGGAAGTGTTGCTTTCTGGTTTTGAATTTCCGGCCAGTCCAATTCACCGGTCAGATGAATCACCTGATATTCCCGCAACAGGTCATTAATGACCTGCATAACTGCCTGATTGATCAATCGAGCCCCTTTGCTGCCGCCAACAATGAATAACACAGGTAGATCATCGTTCAATCCCATTTGACGCCGGGCTGAAAAACGAGCTAACTTCTGCAAACCGGACCGGACAGGGTAGCCGGTGACCACGAGCTTTGTTTTTGGAGAGAAGTATTGCCGAGAATCCTCAGCGGTCAAAGCGATCACGTTGGCATAATGAGCCAGCCCTTTGAGCGCCTGACCAGGTTCGATATCAGGGACAAACAGTACCTGGGGGATGTTCCTGCCGGCCAGGGCCATCGGAACTGCGACATAACCACCGGTAAAGAGGAGTACATCAGGGCGGAATTCCCGTAAAATTCTAGCGGATGCTGAAAAACCTTGAGCCAGTTTAAAGAGGTTCCCAGGCAAAGAGCGTAAGCCCACTCCATGCAGACCGGCAGCCGGAATGGAGCGGAAGGGAATATTCTGGCGGGAAACGAGTTCTGCTTCCATGCCAGCGATTCCGCCTACCCAGAGGATAGACTCAAAACGATCAGTGAGTGCCTGTTGGATCGACAGGGCGGGATACACTCCGCCGCCGGTCCCCCCGGCGCAAATCAACAACCGTGCCACGAGAACTCCCTTCTGAAACCGTCGGAGACAGTTTCGAGCTTCTTGCAATTCCCATCAAAATACCAATTCCGGCCAGGACAGTGACCATGCTCGACCCACCTGCACTGATCAGAGGCAAGGCATTGCCCGCGACCGGAATGAGATTGACAACAACACCGATATTGATGGCCGCTTCGATGAATATCCATAAGGTGATGCCACCGGCCAGCCATTTGCCCAGATCATCTTTGGCGCGGTGGGAGATCGTCAACCCACGCCAAAGGATGACCAGATAAAGGGCAATCAGAGCAAAGGCGCCTACCAGACCCAATTCCTCAGTGATCACCGCGAAAATAGAGTCTGATTGAGCGACCGGCAGACCGATAAATTTGGTGGTCGAACGGCCAATTCCGACACCGAAGACCCCACCGTTAATGACAGCTTCAAGTGACCACTTTACCTGATCTGAGGCGTGTTCAGGATTTTGCAGACCGGCCCAATAATCTGTCAGACGGATACGTGCCGGTTTGTAGACCAGCACCACCAGCAACCCCAAAACTGCCGCAACGACAACAACGGCGAGAATTTGGCGTAATTTACCACCGGCAATGAAAAATAAGATACCACCCAACAAAATGATGGTAGCCGCGGCTGAAATATCCGGTTGAGCCAGAATCAAACCAGCAGTGACGCCAAGAATCGTCATCAAAGGAATCAACCCGAAACTCCACTGGTCGATCACATCATGTTTGCTGTACAGCCAAAAACATAAGTAGAGGATGATGACCAACTTGGCAAATTCAGAAGGCTGAATGGAACCGTTGAACAACGCGCGCTGCGGTCCACCACTTGAACTGCCCCCGAAGATAAGCACGCCGAACAACAGCGCCAGGGTGATGAGCATGATGACCACGATCCAGCGACGAATGCGGTGATAATCGAAGAAAGTGAGGAAAATAGCTATTAGAATACCAGCAGTGGCCCAAGCAATCTGGCGAATAATGGTGTAATACTGGGACAAGCCATTGTTGACCAGATATTGCCAACTGGCTGAATAGACTTCCAAAAAACCGATCGCCAGCAGGGTAATGGTGGCAATCCCCAGCGGCAGATCGAAGTTGTCGGTGAAGAAGTGTTTCACATTCTTGGGCTTAGCAGTCACATTCGTGGCATTCATGGTAAGTTATTGACCCATTTCTTGAAATAATTTCCACGTTCTTCAAAATCCTTGAAAGTATCGTAGCTGGTGCATCCCGGGGATAACAAGACGACGTCTCCCGGTTCTGAAAGCTGAGCTGCCTGATAAAGAGCATTTTCGAAATCGCTAGCACAGGAAATGCTGGTTAGGCGCTCTCCGGGAGTCAGAAGCCCCAGAGCAGCGATGATCTTAAAAGAGGCTTCGCCAAAAATGATGACATGATTTACACGGTTGTGAACCATGCGAGAGAGATCTTCCCAGGGCAGCTCTTTGTCGCGGCCACCCAAAAGCAAGATGATGGGCTCAGTGAAAGAGCGCAAGGCGGCCATGGTCCGTTCGGGAGCAGTGGCAATCGAATCGTTATACCATTGGGTTCCCCGCCAGGTGCGCACCAGTTCCAAGCGATGCTCGACGCCGGTGAAATCTTTGACACCTGCCACCATGGCAGAGGTGGGGAATCCGGCGGCATATGCAATCGCGCAGGCAGCCAGTACATTGACGATGTTATGCTCCCCACGAAGCTGGATGAACTCGCGTAACATCAATTCTTCAACCCCATCCGCAGTTTGTAACATTAACTTCTTGCCGTCGATATAAGTGCTTACCTGACCCGGCAAGGGGCGCTTGAGACCAAACGAAACGATCTTGCCGATCACTTCGGAGCGCAATTCCCAGGAGGCTTTGTCTTCACGATTCAAAACAGCCACATCCGAGGCAGTCTGATAATTCAAGATGCGAGCCTTGGCTGCCGTGTAATTGGCCATCGATCCATGCCGGTCCAGGTGATTGGGAGTGATATTCAAAATTGTAGCCACGTGTGGGCTAATGGTCATTCGTTCCAGTTGGAAACTAGAGAGTTCGAGAATGACTGTATCTTTCCTTTGGATTTTATCCAGGAATTCCACCAGGGGCAGGCCAATGTTACCGCCGATCCAGGCACGCTGAGAGCCTATGACGGCGGCTTTGGCCATGCGGCCAACCAAAGTCGTGGTGGTAGTCTTGCCTGCCGAACCGGTGATGCCAATGACTGGGGCTTTAACTGACTCCATAAAGATCTGTGAATCGTTGGTCAAAGGCATCTTGCGTTCGATAGCGGCCTGAACGATCGGCAGAGTGAGGGGAATGCCCCCCGAAAGACAGATCAGATCAACACGATCCAGCAGTTCAAGAGGGTGAGAACCAAAGACACATTCCACAGAAGTGTGCTCAAAAGAGGAAACCACATCTGCCAGTTCATCAGCCGAGCGTTTATCGTTCAAGATCACTTTGGCACCCTCTTTAGCGAGGTAACGTGCTAGAGCCTGACCCTGGCGGGCAGCTCCGATGATGAGAACGTGGCGTTCAGACCAATTCTTCACAAAATCACCTTATACCAACGCAATCGCCACGCCGAACATGGCGCAAAGCAAACTAATCAACCAGAAACGCTGAACCACCTGGGTCTCACTCCAACCAGACAACTCGAAGTGATGGTGGAGAGGAGCCATTTTGAACAGCCGTTTTCCGTGGGTGAGCTTGAAATAACCCACCTGTAAAATATCGCTCAAGGCGTTACTGACCGGTATGATGGCAATTAGGGGCAACAATATCCATTGTCCGGTCATCAGAGAGACCACCCCCAAGACTGCGCCCAACGAAAGTGAACCGAGGTCACCCATAAAAAGCATGGCCGGGTGGACGTTGAACCAAAGAAAGCCGAACAAGGCGCCCACTAGAGTGAAGCAGAAACGCCCAACAAAAACGTCGCCTTGAATTAAAGCGATCCCACCGTAGGCGGCAAAAGCAGTGGCGGAGATCAAGCCAGCCAGGCCATCGAGTCCATCAGTGAGATTGACAGCGTTGGACATGCCGACAATGATGAAAGTGGCAATCGGGATATACCACCACCCCAGATCGATGAACGTATGAGTTCCTGGCCAACGTAATTCAGTGACACCCAGTATGTTACGTAAAAAGTAGGTAGTGATGAGCGCCAGTACGATCTGAATAAGGAATTTGGTACGTGCACGCATACCAAGGCCGCGGCGAGCACCACGAATGCCTTCCCAATCATCAAGGGCACCAAGCAGGGCAAAGGCGATCATCACAATCACCGGAACCAGGACGGAACGACCGAGTACGTTCAAGCCCAATAAAGAGACGGCATTGAGGAGAATGGTAAGCACAGCCACCGGGATCAAAATCATCAACCCACCCATCGTGGGTGTGCCCATTTTCGTGATATGGCTTTCAGGGCCCTCCACGCGGATCATCTTGCCGATCTTGAAGTGTTTGAGTACTCGCAACAAGGGATTTCCCCAGATGACAGCCAGGATAAAAGCCAAGCCACTCAATGCCAATGCCAGTGATGTATCTTTCATTCTTCGACCTCCAGGTTCGAGACAATGCGATCCATGCGCAATCCATGAGAACCTTTCACCAGGACTACATCCCCTTCTTTCAGAAGGTTGCGCAATGCTTCGACAACCTGATCTGTATTTTCAAAACTGGTTACTTTTTGATGCGACATGCCCGAACGAACGGCTGCTTCAGCGATCATCTTGCCTTTTTCACCGAGAGTGATAATCCGCTCCGCAATTTCGGAAGCGCGGATGCCAACCATTTCGTGGCCAGACATCTCGTAAGGGCCTAATTCGAACATGCCACCCAAAACCGCAATATGGCGCCCGGGAATCTCTGAAAGAAGATTGAGGGCTGCCAGCGTGGATTCAGGCGAGGCATTGTAAGTGTCGTCGAGCATCAATGCACCCTGTTGGGTCTTCACTACCACCAGACGTAACTGGTTGGCAGAGGTTTGCAGTCCGGCAATAATTTCATCCCAGGTCAATCCTTCCACCAGGCCAGCAGCAGTTGCACGTAAGGCCGTATGTACCGAATGTTGGCCGATGAGAGGGATTTGTAAGGAGAATTGATCTCCTTGATAATGCAGGCGGAAGCTGATCCCTTCCAGCCCATGACTTTCCACCCGGTCCGCCCATAAGTCTGCTGCGGGGTCCATCCCGTAATAGAATATGCGGGCCTGGGTCAACGACTTCATCGGGCGAATCCAGGAATCATCGTAATTCAAAATAGCGGTGCCTTCCGGTGCAGCCGGTAATGCCTGAACGAGTTCACTTTTGCCGTGGGCGATGACTTCCTGAGAGCCGGCGCGCTCAGCGTGGACAGTGCCGATGTTGGTGAGAATTCCCACCTGCGGCAAGGCCATATCGCAAAGTTGTTTTATTTCACCAGGAACGTAGAATCCCATTTCAGTGATGGCACATTGAGTGCCGCGAGTCAATTTGAGCAATGTCAAGGGAACGCCAATCTCGTTGTTCAAATTTCCCTGATTTTTCACCGTGCGATAGCGTTGGCTCATGACATCAGCCACCAATTCTTTCGTGGTCGATTTACCAACGCTGCCAGTAATGCCGATGACGCGTAGATCAAGGGATCGGCGCCAACTGGCTGCCACCTTCTGCAGACCCGCGATAGTGTTTTCGACACGTAAGGCAAATGGTACAGTGGGGAAGGTGAAGCCCACAGGCAGCGGGCGACGAATGTCCACGAGCGGAATCGACGGGTCGATTTCTTTTTGAACCAATGCCAGAGAAGCTCCGTTTTTGAATGCAGTCTGGACGAAATCATGGCCGTCGACACGGTCGCCAGAGATGGCTATAAAGAGTGAGGCAGGGATGGCCTGACGTGAATCGACGACCGCTTCGCTCAAAACCAACGAAGCGTTTTCGAATCGGATTCCCGTCAAAGGTTCAAGAACATCTGCCAGCGTAAACATTTTTTCCTCTAATTCCCCTGCAAATTCAAACGGACACTATCCGGAGGAATATTCATCAAAACGACCAATTGTTTCACCTCGTCGCGAAAGACAGGAGCGGCGACCACTGATCCCCAGATGTTGGTAGCTGGTTTTTCGAGCCAGACGTACACCATAAATTGCGGGTCATCTGACGGACCCCAACCAATGAACGAAGCATTGGTCTGGCTGCTCGAATACTCACCATTGACAGGTATCTCTGCGGTCCCTGTCTTGCCCGCGACGCTGTAGCCATCCACCAATGCATCCGATGATTCCTGCTTTAAAGAAGTTACCAGCATGTTAGTAAGGGTGTGAGCGGTATCAGCAGTAATAGGCATGCCTACGATCTGAGTGTTGGTGTTGTATTGTTTGCCATCCTGAATGTAGGCTTTCAATACGTGCGGAGCGACCATTTTGCCGTCATTGGCGATAGCGGAGGCCCCCATGAGCATTTGAATGGGCGTGACAGCGACACCCTGGCCGAAAGAATTGGTTGCCAGGTTCACTTCATACCAGGTGGGGTCACCCGGTTCACTAAGAGGATAAACTTCTTCACCGGCCAGATCGATATTGGTGCGGTGACCAATGCCAAAGCGGTCGAGATACTCATAAAATTTGGTGGTGCCAAGTTGGGTCGCCACCCAGGAAAGACAGACATTCAAAGAGTGCTGCAAGCAACCGACCATAGTCTGAGGCCCCCAGGCGCCACGGTCCCAGTTGTAGATATCCACTCCGCCAACTTCAATGACACCTGTATCAACAAAACCGGTATCCGGTTTAACCGTATTGGTATCCAGAGCGGCAGCCATGGTGAAGATTTTGAATACTGAGCCAGGTTCGTACACCTGACTAATGGCTTTGTTGAAGGGAACACCAGCAGTGTAAATCTTGCTGTAATTCCAGTATTCGTTCAGGTTCATACGCGGTGTGCTGGCCATGGCAAGAATCTCACCATTGCGGGGGTTCATAACGACTATCGTGCCGTTGACCGAGCCGGTGCTTTTCACAGCCTTGTCTAAAATCGATTCTGTGGCGCGCTGAATTTCACGGTCGATGGTGAGGACGAGACTGGCACCTGCGGGAGCAGTAGGAATGGCCTGCAAATCGTAAGGGTCAAGGGGAATCAGTACCTGTTCCTTGATGCCGGCCAATAAATCGTTGTATTCCTCTTCGACGCCATTGTAACCACGACCATTTTCACGATCGAGGTAGGAATAAAACCCAATGACGTTAGATGCCAGATCATTTTCGGGGTAAATGCGTTGCAGGTGGGCGGTCCAGACCAGACCGAGGAGGGAAGGCAAAATTTGATTTTGACCGTTGGGATTTGATTTGTTGTATTCCGTTTTCAGTTTATCGATCTCGGCAATTTTATCTGAATCCACGAAATCAGCCAGGGTGACATAGACGCTCTGGCCTTCGACGTAGGGTTGGCTGGCTTCTCCGAGAATCGTAGTGTAATCGGAGCCAACGATCGATGCCATAGCAGAAGCAATCGCTGCCGGATTGACCACATATTGCAATTCAACACCCACCTCGTAGACCTCTTTGTTCCCGGCCAGCAAGTTTCCCCAGCGATCGTAGATATAGCCGCGCTCGGACTGAATGGTGGTCACCTGGTAACCATAATTCTGGGCCCATTGGTTGAGATTCTTGGCATGAGCGCTGGTTTGAATGTTTATCATTTGAAAAACAATCAACCCTGCAAACAGGGTCAAGGCAATTCCCAATATTTGAATGCGGGTGAGGCTTTTCGGGATTCTCATGAAGTTCCCCTCACACTGGTGCTCAGGCGGTTGATGCCCTGGAACAACCAGTCCCATAGGGATTCGCGATATTCATTCTTCACCACGGCTCCCTGCGTTTCGGTGATGCCGGGCGGTGGGGCTAAAATGGCAGTCTGCCTGCCGGTATATCCAGGGACGACGACATAAACCACATTCGTGGGATCGACCGGTTCGAAACCCATGGCGGTAGCACGTTGTTCCATGACCGAGGAAGACGTGATCAAGGCTAATTGAGCTTTAGTATCCGCGATGGTACGCTCCAATGAACGCCGTTCATAGCTCAGGTTGAAGGTTTCCAGACCGGCTTCAGCAGCCTGACCGCTGATAGACAAATAAATCCCTGCGACCAACATCACAATCACCAGACCAAGCAGAAAAAGCCCGACAAGCTGGATCTGTGATCTCCAGGGGGCTTGTTTGAACGCCTGGGAAAAATTGAATTTCTTCCAAAATGGCGTCGGTCGACGTGAATGATTTGCTGTTTCAGTCATTTTTACCTGTAAGAGCTATCTTTTCTGCGACTCGCAACCGGGCACTGCGTGCCCGTGGGTTTGCCGCAATTTCTTCTTCATCTGCTGTCAATGGATGACGGGTAATCTCGATGATGCTGGCTTTATGGCCGCAAGTGCAGACGAGCTGGTCGGGAGGACAGATGCAATCGCTGCTTTCCTTGCGGAAGAATTGCTTTACGATCCGGTCTTCCAATGAATGAAAGGAGATGACCGCCAATCGACCACCGGGCTTTAGAGCTGTGACTGCTTGTGGGAGAAAATTCTCAAGGGATTGTAATTCGCCGTTGACGGCGATACGTAGAGCCTGGAAAGAACGGGTTGCGGGATGGATTTTACCACTGCTCCTTCTCACAGTTTTTTCGATGAGACCGGCAAGTTCAAGGGTGGTATGGAAGGGGCGATTGGCGATGATGGCACGAGCAATTCGCCTGGAGAACCGTTCTTCTCCGTAAAGAAAAAAAATATCCGCCAAGTCTTCCTCAGAAAGGGTATTGACCAAATCGGCAGCACTAGTAGGTTGTGTGGGATCAAACCGCATATCCAAAGGTCCGTCTTTTAAGAAGGAGAAACCGCGTTCAGGCGAATCAATTTGCATGGATGAAACACCCAGATCGATCACGATGCCGTCCACCATATCCCAACCGATTTGTTTCATAATTTGCAGAAGCGTGGTATAGGAGGTATGTTCGAGCGTATAGCGGCCGGAGAATGCCTGTAAGCGTTGATCAGCGAGTTCCAGGGCATGGGGGTCAAGGTCAAGACCCAATAATTGCCCCTGGGGCGAGGATGCATCCAGGATTCCCCAGGCGTGTCCGCCTGCGCCAATGGTGGCATCGACATATCTTCCGGGGTTGATTGGCCGTAAAGATTCTATGATATTATGGTAAAGAACCGAGATATGAGGAGCAGGTGGCCGGCTCATATCAGGAAAGTGACAAGTCTAGTGTTTCAAAGCGTTTGGCAGAAACCTCTGGATTTTCGAGGACTTTGTCTTGCTCCGTCCAGAGTTCAGGCGCCCAAATCTCAATATCATCCCCGACGCCAACGACCATAGCTGCGTCATTCAAATGGGCAGCTTCGCGTAAAACCGGTGGTATGATGAAACGGCCAGCCGAATCGAAATCGATCTTGGCAGCGTGTGAAAACATAAAACGCCGCAAATTGCGAATATCGGGGTTGGCAGAGTTCATACCGTTGATGCGTGCGTATAAGAGTGTCCAACGAGAGGTGGTCATGACGACCAGGTTTTGGTCAAAGCCCAAAGTCACATATGCTCCTTCAGACAGCAGCTCACGAAAGCGCGAAGGAAACGTGATGCGCCCTTTTTCGTCAATTGTGTGTTCGAACTGTCCGAGGAACATTAGTTCTACCTCTCCTATATATGGCGAACGCCGGATCATGTCCGGCGCCCCACAAATCTCCACTTAATTACACTTTCTTACACAGTATACCTACATTTCCCCCACAATTCAAGTGTTTCCCCACTTTTTAAGGGAACCAATTCTCGCTCAATGACGTCTAAAGGAAAAAGAAGAAATAAAGGATAAAAAATGAGGAAAAGTATTCTATTCATTTTGGCCATGTTTTTTTTGAGTATCACCGGATGTCAGAGTCAGCCATTTCAGCAAGCCACATTGACTCCTACCCAGGGAACGCCGACCCCTATCCCCGGATTGACCATGGAGTCCATAAAAAATGCTGCAATTTTTGCTCCGGAATTGCAAAAAAATGTGCAGCTTTTAGATGGAAAGTATGAGGGAGGATCAGGTTTGGATTATTCGCTGGTAGAAATCTTGCCGCAATCGACTGTCGGGGACGTGAATGGAGATGGTCAGCAAGATGCAGTGGTAATTTTGGCCGAGAATGGCGGCGGCAGTGGAGTATTCGTCTCACTAGTGGTTTTTCTCAGCCATGAAAACGGGTTCAGCCAAAGCCAGGCGGCTCTGATCGATGACCGGGCACAGGTGAATCGCGTCGCCGTGACTACCGGGAAAATCAGCGTGGATGCGCTGATCCATGGTGCAAATGATGCGATGGCATCACCCAGTTTACACGTTCTGGAAACCTACCAGCTTTATGGAGATGCACTCGCGCTGGTCGGACTGGATTCGACCCTCAATGGCATAGAAAATAGCATTCAGATCGATACGCCAGTGAACGGACAAAGCCTGACCGGCAACATCGAGGTGAAGGGGAGCATGGCCGTGGCGCCTTTCGAGAATACGCTGCGCTACCGGTTTTACGACGAATCCGGCAAGGTACTAGATGAGGGAGCGTTTATGGTGAAGTCGGAAGATGTCGGAAAGCCAGCCATTTTCGACAATTCCCTGACCCTGCCGGCCGTTCCCAGCGGGACAAAGCTCCGGTTGGAACTGACTGACCTGAGCGCTAAGGACGGCAGTCCGGTGTGTATGTCGTCGGTTGACGTAGTGGTGAAGTAATAAATACAGGAAGGTGAGCCTTCCTGTATTTTATTTATTTTCCTCTTCCATATCATGTGGAAATGATGCAGCATGCGATGAAAAGTGGGGGCAAAAAGGACACCGGCGACGACCAGGAATATGATGCCGGAATAGAGGGCATAAATCCACGCAAAAATCTTGCCAGCGTTGGTATGAAGTTGATCGACCAGCCCCATGCCACCCAGGAGCATGGCAGTATTCAGGAAGGCGTCCACCCAGAGCATGCCCTCGATTAAGTGATAACCAAGCATCCCCCAGAGCATGGAGCCACCGATGATAGCCAGGACGATCAAGAAATGATTGGCCTAGCGGCGTAGAAATGACCTGCGAGAAAGAAGTGGTTGGTTATGAGTTTCGTACATAAGATTCACTTTACTTCATATTAAAAGTAATCATTTGTAAATGTGTTTTTTGCAGGCGGCTTTCATTCAAGGCGACGGGAAAGGTCATCGAGAAGGGTCAATTCTGCCGGGGAGAGTTTGAATTTCATGGCTCCGGCATTTTGCTCGGCCTGGTGCACTTTTGTGGCTCCCGGGATGGTGACCACAGTATCGCCGCTGAAAGTAACCAACCAGTTCAAGGCAACCTGTGCAACGGTGGCAGAGTATTTCGCGGCTATTTCTTCCATTGCGTTGATGAGAGGACGGGTAGCTTCCAGTTTGCGCTGCATTGCTCCGCGGCGGTAAGCGGGAAGGTTCTTCAGCAGGTCAGGATTCTTGTGGTATTTGCCAGTGAGTAGACCGGAGGCCAGCGGTGTATAGGCGGTGATAGTGATACCCAATTCTTTGGCAGTCGCCAAGGTGCCATCTCTTTCAATCCTGCGATTCAGGAGGCTGTATTTCATCTGGTTGGCTGCCAACGGCAGGCCGCGTTTTTGCAATTGTGTATAAGCGCGGCGCATTTGCGACGGATTGAAATTGCTGATTCCTACCGAACGAATCTTGCCAGCTTCGACCAGATCGGCCATGGCATCCATTTCAGCTTCGGGTGAAGAGAATCCAAATGGTTGATGCACCATGTAAAGTGAAATGCTGAACCCATCCAGAAAGTGGATACGATCCTGGATCGTGATCGGGATGTTGCTGGCGGTACGAAAGAGCGGCCACCACTTGGTAGCGATAATCACGTCTGCATCACTTTTACCGGCTGCTTTTAATGCAGCAGAGAGAGCATGTTCTGAAGCCCCATTCCCATACATCTCGGCAGTATCAAACCAGTTGATCCCGCCATCCAAGGCCGCTTTTACGATCGCATTCTTGTCATCCTGTTGGATTTTGGGGAAGGCACGACCCAACAGACCACTGCCTCCGCCCGACAATTCCATCGCACCAAAACCGATGGGTGTGACTTGAATACCGGTTTTTCCGAGAGATCTTTTTGAAAGCACCAATTCATCTGTCATTTTAAACTCCTTCTGCTCCTGAGAGAAAGAGCAGGGTAATTCAATCATACTTCAGAGACGCGCGGACAGACATACATTGTTAAATGTCTACCAGATGCCCGGGATCAGGTGGTAATGCACCTTCTGGCAGTATTCCTGGTACCCCTTCAGGTTGGCCGAGAGGTATTTCTCCTCGTCCAGCAGGCGAATGATGATGACGGCGATTAGAGGGAATGGCAAGGGGATTGCCACCCATGAACCTAACACGAACGGCGAGAGCAGCACTACCAGCAATGCACCTGAATACATGGGGTGCCTGACCAGGGCGTAAGGCCCGGTGGTAATGACATTCTGATCGGCGGCGACCTCGATGGTGCCGCTGGTAAAGCTGTTTTCTCTGAATGTCAGAAACACGATATAGAAGCCAATAGCTACGATCACCGCCCCGATTACGCTCAATATGGGCGGGACCACTGACCAGTGCAGGCGATAGTCAAAGCCGGGCAGGATGAATAGGGCGATGAAGCATAGGCTGGCGAAGGACTGGATGACCTGCTGACTCTTCCGGGTTTCAGCTACCGGTCCGGCCTGAACCCGGCTTTCCAGCAGCCGCCGGTCGTTTCTTACAAGATAGAGGGTGATAAGGATGGTACAGATGGCAAAGGTACCGAGATAAAGCCAGCCCTGCCAGAAGCTCAGAGAGCCGGCCGGCAGAAACAAGGCCAGGCCCATCACAACCATCAAAAAGATAAAGCCCAAAAACGTTCGGACAAGCAGATTTTTCATCATCACCTCTTGCATCGTTTTGGTGTAAAGTGGATTCGCTTGTACCATGGTTCCACCTTCCAGGTCCTGGTGCAAGCAACGTGTTAACCCTGAATTCCACGTCAGTATAAAATTGCCTTAATTTACGCCTAACCAGCAAAGAATTTTGGAAATATTCTATATAGTATATCCGGATTCTACGTCAATATAACTCTGCCGACATTTTCACTCCAGACGGATGATGAATGTGGCGGAACTGATTTAGCTTTAGAATAAATTCCTCCATTTTGCATCATTTTTCGTGATTCATTCTATGAAATCGGACATTGGAAATGGTATTTTTAGGCCGATTTAAATGAAAATAACGGGGTGAGATATGAAAAACGAGAGTTTTTTCAGGAAAGACTTTTTTCATAAATCTCTAGATAGGGATATTTTCCCGAGAGTTTCAATACCAAACTTCTGGCTGATCGGATGATCTTTCCGGCCTGAAAAATGTACTTCAACCGGTAAGTCTTGATCTTCCGCCGATATTCCGTTCCTTTTGCGAAATCCATTTTGAACGGCAAGAACAAATTGTAGGCCATCATCAACTGAAAGATCGCCTAATTGGCCCAAAAGGACAGGAGTAACAGGTCGTCCAACCGCCATATCGTATTTGGCTTCCTTGATTTAATTCTAATTTTTTACTATTTAGGCAACGTAGAATCTGGGTATTATTCTCTATCTCTAGAGAGCTTTTCCCCTTTGTCTATTTGAAGCACAAATTCTGGTTATTTCAAACTTACCTTGATAATGAACTACACGGGCAAGGATTCATGGCAGCTACGAGCCGGAAGTTAGCCGGGAAAGTGAGCGATCCGTTGGCGCCTTTGTCTTGAATGGGAATATTTCGGCACGAACATTCATAATGGGAAATTCATTACTGGAAGTGAGGTTGACTTCGACATCGACTCTGACCCCCTCCAGACCGATCATGGCGCAGGCATTCACTCTGGCAAGCATGGATTAAATGTAGGAGGGGAAGGGAAAAATGTCAATCTTTGTACTCAAAATTTGTACTCAAAAAAATTCATACCCCATATCTGCAACACTTCCTTGTAAATCTACGTATATAGATTATTGAAAATAAGGAAAATACGGGTGATGCAGTCAATGAATTCATCGATCTCTTTTAAAGAGTTTGTGACCAGCCAGGTGGAAGAAAACCGCCGGCTGTGGTACGCCGCCGGCGATCAATTGCCGGGATTCGCAAAGGGTTACAGCACAGAAGAGCAGAACTCCAACCGCAAAAGATTGAACGAGCAACTGGATTGGTTATCCGGGAATCTCAATAAACCGTTCGCGAACGAAGCTCAGCGGGATTATTTTACCGAAGCCACCGGACATCGTCTCAAGGTATTGGGGATGAACGTTCTCGGATTGACGTCCGAACAACTCAGTGTTTTCGAAAAGGAAGGCCTGATCGATCTTACCAGGCAGTTCCAGGAACAGGCGCGCCTATTCGATCCGACTATCTCGATGGCGGATATTTTACAGGCGAGCCGTAATGTGTGGACAGCAAATTATTTACAAGTGCTGCTGGGTCTGGAAGCCAAATTGACCCCGGCCATTTTTGCCTACAGTATGCTCTACCCGGTCACCGATAATTATCTAGACGATTCCAAGCAAACTCTCCAGGAAAAAATGCAATTCAACAACCATTTCTGTTCCTGGTTGAGAGGGGAATCCGTCAGGGCGAGCAACGAGCACGAGGAAGAAGTTTTGCGCTTGATCAAAATGATCGAAGGGCAATACGCCCGCGAGAACTATCCACAAGTTTACGATAGTTTACTGGCGATTTTTTATGCGCAGCAGGAGAGCTTAATGATCCCCTGCGCGCCGGTGCAACCATACTCGGTGGACATTCTGGGAATCACACTGAAGAAAGGCGGAACCTCAGTTCTGGCAGATGGTGTACTGGCGGCAGGCGAGTTGACAATCGAGCAAATGAAAACGATCTTCGATTACGGTTGTTTTGCGCAATTCATGGACGACCAGGAAGACGTCGGTGGGGATCTGCGAACAGGAGCAGTAACCATTTTCACCGAAGCTGCCCGGGCAGGAAAACTGGATTTGACCATGAACCGGCTCTTCTCTTATTCGCGACAGATATTAAAGGAATTGGATGGGTTCATTACGGAGCGGTCTGCCCCATTAATTCAGATTTCTCTGAAGGGGATCGATCTGCTATTAATCGAAGCCTGTGCGCGAACGCGCTCGTTCTATTCCAGAACGTACCTGGCTTATCTGGAAGCGTTTTTCCCGATCAGTTACACATCCCTGAATGAGCTGAATAAAAAAATACAACGGCGCAATCTTTTGCTCGACCGGTTGACGCAAGTTTTCTGGCCGGAAAACAAACCGAAAGTACCGGTGGTCCTCAAGACCCTGGTTCCGCATCCGTTACCGTGAACCTGAGAAATCAGGCGAGTTTTTCTTTCGACCAGCGAGCGTAGATCGCGGTGGAAAGAAAACGGTTGGCAGATTTTTCGCGCAGACCGATCTCGCCGCAAGCGGTGAGACCATGAAAAGCGTGCATCATTTCATCCACCGCATAAAAAAGGGTAGCGGCTGAAGCCTTGACGGCGTAGGCCGTCAATTGAATGAACAAAGGATCGGGATCGAGGATTTGCTGGCAGGCTTTGAGCAAACCGGGTATGAGCTTGTAGAATTCCCAGACCTCACCCTTGGGACCACGGCCAAATTTGGGCGGGTCGAGGATAATGCCCTGATATTTCGAGCCGCGGCGAACTTCACGCTGGACAAATTTGAGGGCATCGTCAATGATCCAGCGAATGGGCAGATCAGCCAAGCCGGAAAGCGTCTGGTTCTCGTTGGCCCAGGTGACAACTTTTCGCGAGGCGTCCAGATGCGTGACGACTGCTCCGGAGCGCGCGGCTGCCAGGCTGGCCAAGCCGGTGTAGCCAAACAGATTCAACACTTTGGGCTTCGCCTTGCTGTTGCGGATCACTTTATCCGCCCAATCCCACTGGCTGGCCTGCTCAGGGAAAACGCCGAGGTGGCGTGAAGCAGAGGTCTGTACCCAAAAGGTCAGCCCGTTATAGGCCATCTTCCATCGATCCGGCAACTTATGAAAATATTCCCAGTGGCCGCCATTTTCTTCAGGCGAAGGTTTGTAGGTGGCATCGGCCTTATCCCATTCAGAGGCGGGAAGGGCAGTTTGCCAGACGGCTTCAGGCTCCGGGCGGATCAGACGGTATGGGCCGAACTGTTCGAGTTTGAACCCATCCCCGCTATCCAGCAGCGCATAATCTGTCCAGTTTTGGGCAGCTAGAAATTCAAACGGGGGAAAAAAAGTTGAAGAGCCAAGGGTCATCGATTCCATCCTTATTCTTTACCAGTATACCAAAATATTCTTTCGCGATGAGAGAAAGACGCAGTTATAATAAAGCCATTCCAGTGCAAATGAAAGTGCGTATATCCATGTATGACTTCGAACATTTTCCAGACCGGCGTAGCACCGAAAGCGTCAAGTGGGGATTCTTCCCGGCAGACGTATTGCCCATGTGGGTGGCGGATATGGATTTCGTTTCACCCCCTGAGGTGATCGCAGCCCTGCAAGAACGAGTGGAGCATGGGGTCTTTGGATACCCGATGGTCACGAAGGAAATGAAAGAAGTGGTTGTGCAGCGGATGGCCGCCCGCTATGCCTGGAAAATCGATCAGTCCGATATCCTATTCGTCCCCGGCGTCGTGCCGGGCTTTAACCTGACCTGCCAGACCTTTGCCGGAGCGGGGGATTCAATCGTAATGCACACGCCGATCTACCCACCGTTCCTTGAAGCGCCTCAGCATGCGGGTGCGGAACGGATCGAAGTAGAGCTCAAGAAGGAACCGTCCGGCAGGTACGAGGTGGATTTTGAGGCTTTCGAAAGCGCCATAAAACCCAACACCAAATTGTTCATGTTGTGCAATCCGCATAACCCGGTGGGACGGGTTTATGAGAAAGTTGAACTGGAGAAAATGGCTGAAATTTGCCTGCGGCATGGATTGGTGATCTGCAGCGATGAGATCCATTCCGACCTTGTGTTCAGCGGGCATCACCATATCCCCATCGCTGCATTGAGCGACGAAATTGCGCAACAGACCATCACCCTGATCGCGCCTTCCAAGACGTTCAATATTGCGGGGCTGGAATGCTCGGTCATCATTTGCAAAAATCACGATTACAAGAAAAAACTGGAAACTGCACGACGAGGGTTGATGGGGGGCGTGAATCTACTGGGGCTGGTGGCCGGGCTGAGTGCTTATCGCGATGGGGATACCTGGTTGAAAGAGTTACTGGTCGTACTGGAAGGGAACCGGGACCTGGTGGTCGATTTCATCCGGGCCAGATTACCGGAGATAAAGGTTTATGCTCCCGAAGGCACCTATCTGGCATGGCTGGACTGTCGCTCGTTGCAGGTCGAGGGAGAATCTTGCGAGTATTTCATCAAACAGGCAAAAGTAGCGCTGAACAATGGCAAAGAATTTGGTGCACCGGGTGATGGTTTCTTGCGATTTAATTTTGGCTGCCCGCGACCCATGGTGCTGGAAGCGCTGGAACGCATGGAACAGACATTACATCAATAAAAAAACAGAGCCGTTGTGAAACGGCTCTGTTTCTAGGTTCGGCAGATTTGACTGCTTATTCCACCGCTTTTACTTCAGCGGCCTGAAGCCCTTTGGGACCTTTTTCGACCGAAAATTCTACCTTCTGGCCCTCTTTGAGTACACGATACCCGTCCATCTGAATGGCAGAAAAGTGAACGAAAACATCCTCCCCACCCTCACGGCCGATAAAGCCGTAGCCTTTGGCGGGATTGAACCATTTCACGGTCCCAACAAAACGTTCAGCCATACTTATCTCTCCATCAAGAAATGAATTGTAGCGTCTCTTTGTTTTATGAAGATACGCCTTCGACGCTAAAAATTCTACTTTTATTGCAAACCTCTGTCAAGGTGAATTACTACCCGCTAAAGCAGGTGGTTTTCAGTCGGAATGTTTATAAATATTCGGACAAGGATAATCCAACCAACCAGACGAGACACTCAGCTATAATTGGTAGGATGAAAAATCTGCAACGCGTCTTAATCTTTTTGCTGGCCGTGCTCCCAATGGGATTGGGGGTATTGGTACCGACGGTCCCGGAGGCATTTGCTTCTCTGGCAGCCAGCGAAATAGCCAAAGCTGCGGAAAAAAGCGGCGACCGTTTTACGGAAATTTCTGCATTGGAGACAATCGTGGCATATCAACCCTGGCGATTTACTGAGTGGGAGCAAATCGGCGACCTCCAATTTGCCACAGGAGATTATCCAGGGTCGATACAATCATTTACGAAGGCAGCGGCGCTAGGGAACCTCTCAGCCGAAAGTCTATTGGACGAGGGCAGTTCCTGGAATAGCCTGGGTGATAAAGAAGCAGCCAAATCTGCTTTCCGCGAAGCAAGTGGGGCAGGTTCGGTGGACATCAAGTTTTATTCCGAACTGGCTAAAATTCAGGAGAGTCTTGATGATTCGATTGGCACCCTGGCGACACTCTTACATGCGCACGAGTTGGCTCCCAACGATAACGACATCAATTATGACTTGGGAGTGCAATTTACCGCCAGCCAACCCGATAATGCAGTGATGTTTCTGGATAAATCCAAGACTGACAGTGCTTACAGCACTTACGCTGAGGCTTTACTCGAAACGATATCGGAAACGGAGCAATTGGGTGAAAGCGCCGAGCGATATATTTATATTGGCCAAGAATTGAGCCAGATCGGGGAATGGCAAGCGGCTGCCAGCGCTTTTGGCAAGGCAACCAGTATCGATGCCGGCAATGGTATTGCCTGGGCGTTGCTGGGGGAAGCAGTGCAACATGTGGGAGGGGATGGTTTTGATGACCTTTCAAAAGCGCTCGAATTGGTTCCGCAATCCGATATCGTCAACGGATTGATGGCGATTTATTATCGACGACAGCAAAAATATGACCTGGCCATCAGTTATTTGTATAAGGCCGAAGAGTATAACCCTAATGAAAGCACCTGGCAAATTGAAATTGGCAATACCCTGGCCCTGAAAGGGGATTTGAGCAATGCACTCGTTCATTTGCAAGATGCCACTCTCCTGGAACCGGATAGTTGGGTCCCCTGGCAATCGCTGGCTACTTTCTGCATTTCGTACAATTATTACGTTTCGACAACGGGTATCGAGGCAGCCAGAAAGGCGCTGTTATTAGTACCCGGATCGCCGGTTCTGCTTGATATAATGGGGAGTGCGTATATGGTGACCGGGGATTTGGACAGTGCCGAGCGGCTTTTCTTGCAGGCGCTCGATGCAGCTCCCAACCAGGCAGAAATTCTCTATCACCTGGGACAGCTTTATTTACTGGAACAAAACAAAGACCTGGCATTTAGTTATTTACGGGCAGCAGCAAAAAATGCCACGGATGCTCGAATTCGAGACAATGCCAATCTATTGATCCAACAAAACGGCGGCGGGTAGATAGCGAAATGATACCGGAACTAAAAGGACCTTTTGATGATTAAAAAAATCTTGGCGGGATTGATCCTCTTCTCTTTCTTCCTCAATGGATGCCAGGTATTGAATTCGTTGCAACCAGTCGCCACGGCAGCTCCTTCCGGTAGGCTATTATTTGCAGATGATTTTTCGGACAACTCCAACCATTGGGGAATTACCGGCGGGGATGCCGGAAAGGTGAATTTTATCTATCAAGGGATGGATATCCAGGTCACCCAAGCCAATTCGATGATCTGGACTGTGGTGGGCAAAAAATATCAGGACGTTCAAATAGATATCGACGCAGTTTTGTTAAGCGGTTCGACCGATGATGTTTATGGCGCCATTTGTCGGGTTCAGGATAACAAACATTTTTACGGCTTTCTGGTTTCTCACGATGGGTATTATGGAATTTTCAAGATGCTAGATGGCAAATTGGAACTGGCCGACCCAAGCGGGGGATTAAAATATAGCGAGGCCATTCGGCAAGGGGGGGTCGTCAACCATATCCGGGCAATTTGCCAGGGTGATTTGCTCAAACTTTCGGTGAATGGGCAGTTACTTTCGATCATCCAAGATAGCAGTTATTCCGAGGGTCAGGTCGGCCTGATCGGTGGAACTTATGCCACACCGGGAGTGGAAATATTTTTTGATAATTTCGAGGTTACTCAACCCTGACTATGAAAGTCTATTTTGACAGCGTTGGCTGTCGTTTGAACCAGGCAGAAATTGAAAAGATGGCGCTGGATTTTCGCAGCGCCGGCCATGAGATCGTCGAAAAAGCAGGGCAAGCGGATATCGTGGTGGTCAATACCTGTGCCGTGACTGCTGCGGCAGCCTCCGATTCACGGCAAAAAATCCGTCAGGCCAATCGTGCCGGAGTATCCAATATCGTGGTTACCGGTTGCTGGTCGACGCTCGCTCCAGACGAAGCTCAAAGTATGGCGGGAGTCACCAGGGTCATCCCCAATGCGCAAAAGGATGCTCTAGCTGCCCAGATTCTCGGCGAAAAAGCCGACTTGTTCGACCTCGAGCCTATCGAAAGGACGCCGCTGCCGGGAATCCACAGACGCACACGGGCCTTCATTAAGGTTCAGGATGGCTGCGACAATCATTGCACTTTCTGTGTCACCCGGATTGCAAGGGGACATTCATCGAGCATGGAAAAGGAAACGATATTAAATGAAGTACTTTCGGCTGAAATGGGGGGCGCCAGAGAAATTGTCCTGAGCAGTGTACACCTGGCATCCTGGGGGAAAGATCTGTCGGAAGGTGAATGCCTCAGCGATTTGATTTCCTTTTTACTTGTGAAGACCGACATCGAACGGATTCGCCTTTCGTCGATCGAACCGTGGGATTGGGACAGCCGTTTTCTGGACCTCTGGCAAAATCCGCGGTTGTGCAAGCATTTTCATCTTCCCTTACAGTCAGGATCGACGACTGTTTTACGAAGGATGGCCCGTAATACCACACCAGAATCATACAGACATCTGGTAAATCTCATTCGGGAGAAAATACCAGAAGCAGCAATTACCACCGATATTATCGTGGGTTTCCCGGGCGAAACAGAAGAAGAGTTTAGCAAAAGCCTTGAATTCGTGCGTGAAATGAAATTTGCGGGCGGTCATGTTTTCAAATATTCACCTCGTGATGGCACGCCTGCCAGCAGGCTACCTGGAAGAGTGAATGGCAAGATCGCGCGCGAACGCAGCCAACTGATGAGAAATGTTTTATCGCAAACTGAAATGAAATACCGGGAAGGGTTCCAAAATAAATCCGTGGCTGTACTATGGGAATCAGCCAGCAGTTTGGGCGCCAGAGGATGGAAAGTTCATGGGTTGACCGATAACTATTTGCTAGTCACTTCATGGAGTGCGACCAATCTTTGGAATACAATCAGCCAGGTGAAAATAATCGAAGTAAATGGAGAATTTCTTGAAGGAGAAATTCTTAATTAATATTTCTGTTGCGGAGTGTATAAGGTGACTGAACATGAATGGTGGCAAAGCGCTGTTTTCTATCAAATCTACCCACGCTCTTTTGCCGACGGGAACGGCGATGGCATGGGTGATTTTAAAGGAATGATCGATAAATTGGATTATTTGCATGATCTGGGTGTGGATGCGATCTGGCTTTCTCCGCATTACCCGTCTCCCTTCATTGATTGTGGTTACGACATTTCAGATTACAAGAACGTAGCACCCGAGTATGGCGATTTGAAGGAGTTCAAACGTTTTTTGGATGGACTTCATGAGCGTGGAATGTATCTCATCCTGGACCTGGTGTTGAACCATACGTCGGATAAACATCCCTGGTTTATCGAGTCGCGGTCGAGCCTGGATAACCCCAAGCGGGATTGGTATATCTGGAAAAAGGGGAAAAATGGTTGTCCTCCCACCAACTGGTATTCCACCTTTGGCGGCAGTGCCTGGGAAGTAGATCAAAAAACTGACGAATATTACTACCATTTTTTCTTTAAAGAACAGCCAGATCTTAATTGGGATAATCCACAGGTCAAGAAAGCCATGTTCGACGCAGTCCGGTTTTGGCTGGATCTGGGGGTGGATGGTTTTCGGTTGGATGCGGTCGGTACCATATTTGAAGATGAGCATTACTTTGACCACCCTGAGAAACGTACCCACGAAGAATTAATTCGATTACAACTTTCGATCAAAAATCTGGAAGAGCAGGCGAACGTTACCAAAACCTGGGAAAAAATGTTCCAATACCAACATGATATGCCCGAAGTACATGACCTGATGCGTGAACTCAGGCAGGTCATCGATGAATATGATCATCGTGTTCTTGTAGGTGAAACAGATGAAATTTCATTTTACGGGAATGGAAAAGATGAACTACACCTCGTTTTCAACTTTCCGTTGATGAGAGCAGCTCCACTAACCGCAAGTTATATCAAAATGAATCAAAAGGAGCGCCTGGCACAAATGCCGGCAGGAACTTGGCCATGCAATACACTTGGCAATCACGATTCTGAGCGTATGTATAATCACTTTGGAGATGGAATACACAATTCTTTGCAGGCCAGGCTCAACCTGACCCTGTTGTTAACCTTGAAGGGGACTCCCTTCCTATATAACGGTGAGGAAATCGGAATGTCTGATTACCTTATAGAGGAGATGAGCCAATTTCGAGATCCCCTTAGTCTTGAATATGCCAGGATCATCAAAGAACTGCAAGGTTTGAGTGAGAAGGAAGCGGTCCTTATCGGGGCGGAAAAAGGGCGCGATAAATGCCGTACTCCAATGCAATGGTCCGGGGCAGATCATGGCGGGTTTTGCCCGACAGGAGTGAGCCCCTGGTTACCCGTCAACCCTGATTATCAGCGTGGAGTAAACGTAGCCGATGAAATCAGAGACTCAAAATCACTATGGCGATTCTATCAAAATCTCCTCCATTTGCGCAAAGGATCGGTAGCTCTCCAGTTGGGCGAATATCGCGAAATCAAAGGTCTCCCTGTGGAGGTAATTGGTTTCATCCGTTCCCACCAAAATGATTCGCTGGTAGTCATGCTGAACTTAAGCGGTAAAATCCAATCCATCGCCCCGAAAGCAATTCCAGTAGATCGACCATGTGTAATTCTCGAAGGTCTTACCCATCAGTGGACGGAAGTTGATAACGAATACGTTTTGCAGCCCTATGGCTGTGCGATTCTCTCTCAGTAGAAATGATTGTGACGGCAAGGCAGAGGATTCACGATATAATTAATCTTGTTTTAATATATTAATTCGCAGCCTATTGATTGACCAATGGTTCCTTTAGGCGTATAATCCCTCGCCTTGTGCTGATAAAACTGGATTGTAACGTTGGATGATGGCATGAATATTGAACAAAAAAATGGGAGTATGGTCTTTAAAAGGACCTCTGATTACGAACCGGGAAAAAATTGGCGTAATTATTTAATTGGACGACCACTACAAACTACAGATGCACCCCACCAGACAATTGGACGGTTTTTAGGCTTAAAGGTATTTTCTTCTGATGCATTATCGTCAGTGGCTTATGGGATAAAAGAAGTCATCCTATTACTTGCGGCTGTCGGGGTCTGGTCTTTTCATTCGTAAGGATATCGTTATCCGGGAAGTACTTTATCAGGTAAATTGAAAAAGAAGAGGATGTTATGAAAGCAATTATCGTTGGTTGTGGAAGGATAGGAGCCGAACTGGCTTACCGGCTCTTTAAAAGAGGACATGAAGTTTCGATTATCGATAATGTAACCGCTTCTTTTAACAATTTACCGGCTGATTTTGAAGGTCGTATTCACGAAGGCGATGCGTTGAATGAAGACGTCCTGATCAGGGCGGGAATTCAAAATTGCGACGTTGTTGCAGCGGTCACGAATAACGATGCCTTAAACCTGGTGGTCTGCCACGTTGCCAAAGTAGAATTCAATGTGACGAACATCGTGGCAAGAAATTACGACCCAATCGTACGCGACCTTTTTGAGACATTCGATATCCAGGTCGTCAGTTCCACAAGTTGGGGTGCCCAGCGTCTGGAAGAGTTGATGTACCATTCCGAAGCGCGCACAGTTTTCTCAGCGGGTAACGGTGAAGTGGAAGTTTACGAACTTGCAATCTCAAAAGAATGGGATGGGAAAGCCATCAATGCTCTCATCCCATGCGACGATTGCCGCCCCATCGCTATCACGCGGGCTGGGAAAGCATTTTTGGCAAATAAAGATACTGTTTTACAAGATGGTGATCTCTTGAGTGTGGCAGCGACTTTCGATGGCATCGAAGAAACTCGTAAAGTATTACATTCCCACGCAAAGGAGGCCTGACATGTTTGTTGTAATCGCTGGCGGTGGAAGAACAGGCGCTCAATTGGCGCGGTATCTATTGGATGAAGGACACCAGGTCCATTTGATCGAAGATCGCAAGGAAGTTTTAGCACGGATTCATAAAGAGATTCCCACGGAAGTCATCTTCTCCGGTAACCCCATGAACCCTATTGTTCTGGAGGAAGTCGGGATTCGAGAGGCCAACGTTTTCGCAGCCACCACGACTTCCGACGAAGTTAACCTGGCTTTATGCTACATTACCCGTGAAAACTATAATATAGCGCGGACAATTGCACGGGTAAATAACCCTCGCAACGCTTGGCTTTTCGATAGAAAATTCCATGTGGATGCAGCCGTTAATCAAGCGGAATTACTCTCCAGATTAATTGAAGAGGAAATGTCTCTTGGAGACATGATGACTTTGCTGCAATTGCGCAAGGGCAGATATTCTCTGGTCGAAGAGAAAATCCCTGTAGGTGCGAAAGCATTGGGAACAGCCATCAAGGATCTAAAATTTCCGGAAAATTGTGTCATCGCGGCCATCATTCGGGAAGGCCAGATCGTCATTCCACGCGGGACGACTATGTTTGAGGTGAATGACGAAGTTCTGGCAGTCACGGATGACGATGGAGCCAGAGCGCTCTCCGAATTGTTCGTAAAACTGGCAAAGGGGTAGAAATCCTTTGACCAGCCTTGAGCCTTGAGGTATAATCTTACGCTGCTGCGTATAAATAATGATTGTTTTCGAGAGGAATCAGAATGACCAAACGGACCTACCAACCGAGAATTCACCGACGCCTTCGTGTACATGGGTTTCGTTCACGCATGGAGACCCAGGATGGACGTGAAGTGTTGAAACGACGTCGCGCAAAAGGCCGCCGCAAGCTGACGGTTACAATGAATAACCACGTTAAGAGAATTCGCTGGTAAAACACTGGACCATTTGATCATCACATGATTTTTTCAGTGGTGAAGCCTGGGAAGGTAAATGGTTGAATCGCAAGTTTTGGATTACCAGTACAAATGATTTTAAGCGGGTGCGGCTTTCAGGAAGATCATATGCCCACCCGCTTGTGGTCATTATTTGCACAAATGGCCAGGCGAAAGAATCAAGAGCAGGGATCATTACCGGAAAGTCGATCGGAAATGCTGTGAAGCGAAATCGGGCCAGGAGGAGACTCAGGGCGATCCTTGGACAATATTTACCAACATTAAAAACTCCCTCCGATCTAGTTATAATTGGAAGGAACTCAATCAGTGGGGCTTCTTTTCAGGAAATAAAATTAGCGGTCGGAAATCTGCTAAAACGTGCAGGATTATTGGATTAAAATGACGGTGTGTGAAGAAGATCAATTGGTTCGTACCCAAGAACCACGATTACGTGATTTGAAATTTTCTCTCTGGAATATTCCGAGATTCGTACTCCTTGCTTTGATCAGGTTGTACCAACTCGTTATTTCACCGGCTCTCCCCTCAGATACGTGTCGGTTTTATCCGACCTGTTCACATTACGGGTACCAGGCAATATATAAATATGGTGTATTCAAAGGGACAGGAATGGCAATCTGGCGAGTGTTACGTTGTAATCCCTACAATCCGGGCGGGTTTGATCCAGTCCCTTGATATTCAGATTCAAGTTATAATGAGCATCATCCCACGAAAAAAGGGTATCAGAATAAATGAAAATTAATCGATTCTATTTGGTCATTACCATCCTTCTGCTTGGGATATTATTATCATCCTGTACCAGCGCCACAGCGACAAACAGTTGGACCGGCGTTTCTGCCAATGATTCGACGGTCTTTTTCGCGAATGGACAAACTGTCCTGGCATTGCATGCAGATTCAGGTGCAGTGATCTGGACATACCCGGATAAACCAGCAGCGAGCAGGCTTTTTTACGCAGCGCCGGCAGTCGCCGGCGACCTGGTGATTGTTGGTGATTATTCGGGAGTTTTATCGGGGGTCGGAATTCGGGATGGGAAAGACCAATGGCAGTTCACTGGAGCCAAAGGCAGGTATATCGGTTCGCCTTTGGTCGTCAACAATACCATTATCGCACCCAACGTAGATGCAAATGTATATGCGTTAGATTTGACCGGAAAATTACTCTGGACCTTTAAGGGAAGTCATGCCTTTTGGGCGACGCCTGTCAGTGATGGTACGACAGTCTACATTCCTTCGTTGGATCATTCCCTGTATGCCGTGTCCCTTGCAAATGGCCAGCTTAAATGGAAGGTCGATCTAGGTGCGCCATTAGTCGGGAGTGCTTTGCTGGCTGCCGATGGAACCATTTACGTGGGTACTCTAAGCAGCACGCTCGTTGCTCTTAATCCTGTGGATGGCTCAGTTAAGTGGACGCAAACCCTTCCCGGTAGAGTCTGGTCAGCGCCGGTCGCTTTGGATGATCGTCTCTATGTTGGCGATGATTCCGGCAAAATTAACCTGATCAAGGCTGCTGATGGCAGCATTATTAAATCCATCGATTTGCAATCAGGAATTTTGGGTAATGGCGCTGTCATGAATAATAATATTGCCTTTGCTGATGAAAAAAGTGATGTCATCATCATCGACAAGGATGGGTCTAGAATCTCGACGCCATCTCTAACCGGAAAACTATATTCAAATCTGGTTTTCAGCAATGGGCATCTGTATGTTCTCTCAACCAAAGGCAGTAAGACCCTCTATACGCTCGATGCCAATGGGACTCAGATCTGGAATTATTAAATAAATATTAAGGATAATGACCATGTGGGATTCTCTGATCATCACCCCATTCATCAATTTTTTACTGTGGATCTATTCCCTGGTCGGGAATTTGGCGGTTGCAATCATCATATTCACCGCCGTGACCAGATTACTGTTATATCCATTGACTGCCAAGCAAATAAAATCCACGCAGTCGATGCAGGAACTGCAGAAAAATCAAAAATATATCGATCTGCAAAAGAAATACAAGGATGACAAGGAAAAATTGGCTCAGGAACAGATGGCGCTTTACAAAGAATTAGGGGTCAGCCCATTTGCGTCTTGTTTACCAACCTTGATCCAATTCCCGATCATCATTGGCCTTTATCAGGCTTTGATCCAAACGGTGGCGTCTGCGCCAATGGACCTGTTGAATCTGATCAATCATTTGTATCCATCCTTCCTAAAAGTTTCCACTCTCATCCCGTTGAATACCAGGTTTCTGTGGATGGATATGGGACAGCCGGAACGTTTGTACATCCCCGGTATCTCCTTTGGCATCCCGGTACTAGCGATCGTCGTTATCATCACAACCTATATCTCTACCAAGATCATCACTCCGCCACCGACGGCAGGAGCCACTGATCAGAGTGCGATGATGACGAATATGATGAACATCTATATGCCGCTCTTGATGGGATGGTTAGCCTGGACACTTTCTTCAGGGTTGGCGTTATACTTTGTTGTAACAAACCTGATCCAGATCCTACAATATGCGATCACTGGAAGAGTTTACTGGGGGAATATTCTCCCTGGAAAGAAACCAGCTCCAATAAAACCTGTTGGAAAAAAATAATACTGAGGCAAAACCATGAGTCAGGAAAAAACAACACTTGAGATCATTGCCCCTAGCGTAGAAGAAGCCATCACTCGTGGCTTGGATCAATTGGGTCTTCCACGTGATTCCGTCATAATTGAGATTTTGGATAATGGAAGCCGGGGTTTACTGGGAATCGGGGGACGCCAATCCCGAATCAGGCTTTCGATAAAAGATGCTGGTGATGAGCCGTCTCCGAAGAAGACAGCCGTCAAGGCTTCTAAAAAAGCATCTGTTGAGGTTGCATCTCCGGAGGAACCTGTTGTCAAGACCCCTAAAGATGAATCAGAAGGCGAACCCGAAAAAGAAAGCTTTCAATATCAAGAAGTCGCTGAAAAAGATCTGACGGAAGAAGATCAGAAATCCATCAAAGTTACTCAAGATGTTGTACATGAATTACTCGACCGGATGCACGTCAAGTCTACAATCTCAACTAAATTCATCGAGCCGGTAGATGAAAATGATGAACGCCTGGTATTAGTCGACATTCAGGGAAATGACCTGAGCATACTATTGGGCCGCCGTTCAGAAACCCTGAATGCGCTGCAATACATCACCAGCCTGATCGTCAGCAAGGAGTTAGACCGTTGGGTACCGATGATGATCGATGTGCAGGGGTACCGGGCTCGTCGCGACCGCCAACTGCGCCAGTTGGGCCGGCGTATGGCGCAACAGGCTATTGAAACCGGAAAACGGCAAATTTTGGAACCCATGCCCGCAAACGAACGCAGAGTCATTCATCTGGAATTACGCAATCATCTGCAGGTCACTACAGAAAGCACCGGCGATGAACCATATCGCAAAGTAACCATCGTCCCGAAGATATAATTCGTTCAAGCAGATCGATTGTAATTTTTACAATAATCAGCAATCACCCGGAAAATTGAAGATGCCGGGTGATTCTATTTAATCTCCGGATTGGGTCTGTTTTTTATTTTTGCTTATAGTAAAATCATTAATTGTCTGACAAAACGGAGGAAGAATGAACGCGGTAGACATCATCATAAAAAAACGCGATAAGCAGCAACTTGACCGGGAAGAAATCAATTACTTTATTCGCGGAATCACAAATAATGAGATCCCTGATTATCAGGCGGCTGCCTGGGCGATGGCGGTTTTGCTCAATGGAATGACGGATCAAGAAACCACCGATTTGACTATGGCAATGGCTCATTCGGGGCAGATGATCGATCTCTCGAAGGTCATTCCCATCGAAGTAGATAAACACTCGACGGGGGGCGTTGGAGATAAGACGACATTAGTGGTGGAACCAACCGTAGCTGCCTGCGGATTACCGGTGGCCAAGATGTCGGGGCGCGGGTTAGGATTCAGCGGGGGCACGTTGGATAAAATGGAGTCCATCCCGGGGTTTCGCACCCAACTCAGCGATGAAGAATTCATTCATTTGATTAAAACGACGGGGTTGGTGCTGGCCGGCCAAACTGCGGACCTGGCTCCTGCAGATGGGAAACTCTACGCATTACGTGATGTAACCGGAACAGTCCCCTCCATTCCGTTGATTGCCTCCTCGGTAATGAGCAAAAAGATCGCCGGAGGAGCTCAGGCCATTGTTCTGGATGTGAAGGTCGGACTGGGTGCGTTCATGAAAAACCTGGAGGATGCTCGCCAGCTTTCCCGTTTGATGGTGAGCATTGGCAAGTTGAGCGGTCGTAAGGTTGTGGCACTGCTCTCAGATATGAACCAACCGCTGGGGAATGCAGTCGGTAACGCGCTGGAGGTGAAAGAAGCCATCGCCACTTTGCATGGAAAGGGCCCGGCTGATTTTACGGCTCACTGCATCGAAGTATCCAGTCACATGTTGGTCGTGGGCGAAAAAGCCGTCAACCTGGAAAATGCCAAAAAGATGGTTCTGGATACGCTGCGAAGCGGACGTTCCTGGGCGAAATTCCGCCAGTTGGTGATCAATCAAGGGGGAGATGTCACCTGTATCGATGACCCTGAAAAGCTGGTGAAAGCCCGCCTGATCGAAACTGTCCCTGCATCGCGCAGTGGTTATCTGAAGGAAATCAATGCCCAAATTGTGGGCGAGACCTCGGTGGAGCTGGGTGCAGGCAGGATGAAGAAAAGCGATTCGGTCGACCCGGCGGTGGGGATCATCATTCATCACAAAGTCGGCGATTTTGTCAAAAAGGGTGATGCGTTGTTCACGATCCATGCCAATGATGAAGCAAAACTGACCGCTGTCCGCGAAAGGCTATCTGATGCTCACCTTTGGAGTGATAACAAAGTAGACCCCTTACCATTGTTCTATGGAGTGATCCAATAAGCAATTAAATTGGGCCTTCTCCTGTTGGTGACAAAGGAATCCGATGAGGGTGTTTATAAATTGCCAAAAATCGTTCCATTCCCTGCTAAAAGATAAAAATTAAAGCTAATTGGTCTGGATTGGCTTGGAATAAGGCCAAACCTGTGGTCGAAACCATGCTCATCGTTCAAAGTTCATAACACTTCTATTGTTATAATCACCTTGTACCCAATCTCGAATTCTAGGAATTTTTCTATGCCTGCTATCCTTTTCGTCGAAGACGATGCCACCATTGCCATGGGGGTGGAATACTCTCTTAAGCAGGATGGTTTCCAGGTCAGTCTGGCCTACTGCCTGGAGGAAGCCCGCAGCCTGGTCAAGGGCAGCCCCTTTGACCTGGTGCTGCTGGACCTGGGTCTGCCGGATGGCAGCGGCTACGAGCTTTGCAAAGAAATCCGCGCCGCCGGGGATACGCCCATCATCATCCTCTCCGCGCGCGACGAAGAGACCAGCATCGTCCTGGGTCTCGACCTGGGCGCGGACGACTACATCACCAAGCCCTTCCGCCTGCACGAGCTGATCTCGCGCATAAAAGCCGTGCTGCGCCGGCGCGGGCCGGCCGAGGCCGTTGACCGCACCCTCATCTGCGGGGACGTGACGGTAGTCGCCCAGCAGGCAAAGGTCTACAAAAACGGCCGCGAAGTGCTCTTAACTGTGTTGGAATATCGGTTATTGCTTATGTTGATCCTCAACCAGGGACGGGTGCTCACCCGCAGCCAGATCTTGGGCAGCATCTGGGATGTGGACGAGGATTTCGTCAACGACAACACACTAACGGTCTACATCAAGCGCCTGCGCGAGAAGCTCGAGGACGACCCGCAGAACCCGGCGCTGATCAAGACCGTGCGAGGTCTGGGGTATCAGGCAGGCGAATGATATGAAACAGCTCTTTCACATGAAAGACCGGAATTTGTTCGTCTCCATGATAGCCCTGTCGCTGGTAACCGTCCTTGCGGCAGTCACGCTCAGCCTGGCGATGGCGGCGTACGTCAACCAAGCGGTTAAAAATACCTATGCGGGCATCGTCGGCACGGTGTCGCAGCGCTATCCCCAGGCCGAGGCGCAGGTCGTGCAGGATCTGCGTTCACCGGGGCCGACTCTGTCAACCTGGGAACCCAGGTGCTGGAGAAATATGGCCTGGGCGATCGGAGTTCAGCGGATACCGGCGTTGCTGCCGGCTTGCTGGCGCGCCTGCTGCCGGTCGGACTGGCGCTAGTCGGGCTGGTCTGCACCGGGTTTGTTCTTTTGCTGGTGCGCTACCAGCAGGCAGTATCTGCCCAAATGGCGGGGCTTTCGACGTACCTGCGCCAGATTGACGCCGGCGATTATGCCCTGGACGTTCGCGACAACGGTGAAGGCAGCTTCAGCCTGTTGAAGAACGATTTGTATAAGGTCACCGTCCGGCTGCGCGAGCAGGCCGAGTTGCTGCAAAAGGATAAGACCACCCTATCCAACCTGATCGCTGATATCTCCCACCAGATCAAGACCCCCCTCACCTCGCTGGGTGTTTTGACCGACCTACTGGCCGAAGACCCACCCGAGGAAGACCGGCGTATCTTCGTCGAGCGGCTGCGCGCGCAGCTTGGGCGTATCCAGTGGCTGGTGACCGCGCTGCTCAAGCTGGCCCGACTGGATGCCGGTACTACAGCTTTTAAAAAAGAGCCGGTGGAGTTACGCCACCTGATAGAAAAGGCATTGGAACCGCTGCAGATACCTATTGAGATCAAGAAGCAACACCTTACGATCCAAGGCGGCGAAGGGGCAAGCTTTACCGGTGACTTCAACTGGAGTGCGGAGGCGCTGACCAATGTGGTCAAGAATTGTGTGGAACATACCCCTGAGGGTGGCAAGATCGAGATCAGATACGTTGCGAATGCACTGTACGCTGAGATCATTGTCAGCGACGATGGCGAGGGGATCGCGAGCCGGGATTTACCGAACATCTTCAACCGCTTCTATCGTGGTGAGATCGCCGGCGAGAACAGCGTCGGCATCGGGTTGGCCCTGGCCAAAGCCATCTTCACCGCTCAGGGCGGCGATATCTCCGTCCGCAGCCAGCGCGGCGTCGGCACGAGCTTTGATATTCGGGTTTTCCGCGGGGTGGTGTAGGAGTGTAGCAATAAGATGTACCCCAAAGAGGCGCACGCTGAAGGCGTCCCTCTGGGAAAGCGGGTGGAGGGTTTGGAGGAGTCTTGAAGGCCCTCATGTATCTCGGAAACCCTCTCCCTTGAAACACTTCTCTGCCCGATATCTTCCTGGATCGATTCATTTCGGATTTATGGCTGTCTCCTCTTCCCGGGCTAACCCATTGGAATTTTTTTCATTTGGAATCCAGATTCCCAGGTTAGCCTGGGCGGTTCGCGAACCGCTTCCCGTTCTGCGCCCCTTTGGGGTACGGCTAAGTGGAAGATTTTATACGAACGCAATTTGCATTGCCAACAGTCTCGAAGAATGAACCGATTGTGAATAAATTGTCACAATTGCAGTCACCGCAGAGTCACTTTACATCCGTATGCTGAGAATAATGGTATTACACACATTCTTTGGAGGTACAACATGGAAATCCTAAAGGTGCAGAACCTTTCGAAAGTATACGGGAAAGGCGACACGCAGATCAAGGCACTGGATAACATCAACTTCAACGTGGAAAAAGGCGAATTCGTCGCCATCGTCGGCCCATCCGGTTCGGGAAAATCGACGCTGCTGCACATCCTTGGCGGCGTGGATACGCCCAACTCCGGCCAGGTGCTGGTGGATGGCACGGACATCTGCGCCCTCGACCAGACGAAACTGGCTATCTTCCGCCGCCGGCAGATCGGCCTCATCTACCAGTTCTACAACCTGATCCCCATCCTCAACGTCGAGGAAAACATCACCCTGCCACTGCTCCTGGATGAGCGCAGCCTGGACGAGGCGCACCTGAAGGAGATCGTCGCCACGCTGGGGCTTGCCGACCGGGTCAGGCACCTGCCCAACCAGCTTTCCGGCGGGCAGCAGCAGCGTGTCTCCATCGGTCGCGCACTGATCAATAACCCCGCGCTGGTCCTGGCCGACGAGCCAACCGGCAACCTGGATAGCAACAACGCCAAGGAGATCATGTCGCTGCTCAAGCTCTCCAACCAACGCTACCATCAGACGCTGATCGTGGTGACCCACGACCGCGACATCGCCATGCAGGCTGATCGCATCATTACCTTCGGCGACGGGCACATCGTGCGTGACGAGGCGGTGCGCGGATGAATATCCTGACGACGTATACCCTGAAGTACCTGCGGTTGAACAAGAAGCGTACCGCGGTGACCATCCTGGGGGTGATCTTGTCCTCCGCACTGATCTGCGGGGTGCTCCTGCTGGGGGTCAGTTTCCAGAAGGTGATGATCGACCACGAGATCTTCATGTCGGGGAATTGGCACGCCCAGTTCCTCGCCGTGCCCTATGCCAAGGCGAAATATATCACCGAAAACAGCGCCGTCCAGACGGCGATGCTCAGCGAGTCGCTCGGGAACGCCACCTACGGCAGCCACAATACAGCCAGGCCCTACTTGGACATCACCGGCTATGACGCGCTTTCATTCCAAAATCACCCCATAAAGCTGATCTCAGGACGCCTTCCTCAGAACGGGGATGAGCTGCTCATA
>Ga0182027_10001326_pt1 | contig 41663 bp, 47 predicted proteins | sample 712E1DmetaG_FD_121300 | JGI IMG/M metagenome (GOLD analysis project Ga0182027, IMG submission 121300) | Permafrost microbial communities from Stordalen Mire, Sweden - 712E1D metaG (Illumina Assembly) | ecosystem: Environmental > Terrestrial > Soil > Wetlands > Permafrost | place: Sweden...
CTTCACCGGACGGTCCGAGCGGTGGAAGTTGAGGCAGGCGTCGTTCCACGGCAGCCCGAGGAATCCGACGATCTTGCGCGCGTTGGTCTCGGTATCGCCGACGATATCCTCGTATTGCACATCGAGCATCACGCCCTTGGGCAGCACGCGGCGCCAATGCTCCATCAGCTCTTCGTACTTCAGGTAATAGCGCCCGAGTTCGGCCAGGTCGTAGCTGTGGGGCATGTCGTCCTTGAACAGCTTGGTGAAGGACGACAGGCAGGTATCGACCGGATTGCGCATGGTGTGAATGATCTTGGCGTTGGGGAACAGCGTGTTGATCATTCCGGCAAAGTAGTAGTTGGTCAGCAGCTTGTCGGTGACCCGCACGGCGGTCGACGACATGGCGACGAGCTCCTTGAGATAGCCCTCCGCCACCGCCGCGAATTGCTGCGGCTTCATGGCCGCCGCCATCTGCGGGAAGCGCGGCAGGTTGGGGAATTTCTGGCGCAGATTGGTCAGGCAGGCGCTCAGAACCTTGATCTCGCCCGCGCCGTAAACGTCGGGATGGCTCGAGATGATCTGTTCGGTCAGCGTGCTGCCGGACCGCGGCATGCCGATGATGAAAATCGGCAGCGAGGTGGACAGTCCCGGATAAGGGCGATGCTTGAAATACTCCTCGCTGAATGTTTCGCGGATACTGTCGAAGAAGGAGAACACTTCGGTTTCGTCGTATTTCAGGATGGCGCGCTTGAGTTTGGCCCCGATAGAGAAGTGCTCGAGGGCTTTGGAGTATTCGCCCATGTCTTCGTAGGCCTTGCCGAGCGCGAAGTGCAGCGCCATGTAGCGCTCTTCCTTCGGATCCTTGGCTTTCTCCAGGATGCCGATCATCGCTTTGAACAGCGTGTCGTCCTTCGAGAAGTTCTCGAGATCGACGATGTTCGAATAGGCCCCGATCGCATTGGGCTGCAGTTCCAGCGCCTTGGCGAACATCTTGCGCGCGTCGTCCATGCGGCCGAGGGATTTGAGCGTGATCCCGTAAAAGTTGAGCGTCTCGATGCCGTCCGGCTTGAGCTTGAGCGCTTTCTCGAAATTCTCCACCGCCTGCTCGTAGCTGTCGAGTTCGTGACAGACCTGGCCGAGCACAGTGAACGCCTCGGCGCTGTTGGGATCCTCGGCGAGCGCCATTTTGATGGCCCGCTCCGCCGTGGTATGGGCGCCGCGCATCAGCTGGGCGCGCGCGACGCAGACCAGCGTCTGGACGTTCTTCGGCTGAATCTTGAGGATGTCGCCCAACACTCTCAGCGCATCGTCATAGCGCTTCTGCTGCACCAGCAGCGTCGAAAGATTGTTGCCAGCCTCGACGTAATTGGTGCGGATCTGAAGCGCCCTGCGGTAGGAGAATTCGGCCTCTTCCAGCTTTTGCTGATCGCGCAGCGCGGTACCCATATTGTTGTAGGCTTCCGCATAATTGTCGCGCAATTCGATGGCGAGCTCGTATTCCTTGAGCGCCTCGGTGGTGTCGCCCAGCGCGCGATGTGCGTTGCCCAGATTGTTGTGGGCTTCGGCGTACTTCGCCTCGATCTCGATCGCTTTGCGATAATGCTCGGCGGCTTTCTCGTAATTGTGCTGGTCGTAATAGACGATTCCGAGATTGTTGTGGGCCTGGGCCGATTTCTCGTCGAGCGAAATGGCGCGGCGCAGCGCGATGGCCGCGGATTCCAAATTGCCCGCTTTGCGTTCCATCTCACCGAGATTGGAGAAAAAATTCGGATTGGAGCCGTTGAGCCGGATGGCTTCGCGGATCTCCTTCATTCCTGCGGCCGAGTCGCCTTTTTGATGCAGGATCACGCCGAGAATATTGTGGACATCCGCGCGCGACGGCCGCGACGCGATGATCTGCCGGCACAGGCTTTCCGCCGCTTCGAGCCGGCCGAGGCTGTAGAGTTTGGTCGCGCGCGCCACCGCATCCTCAACCTTCATCATCTGCTTGCCGGGTCCGGGCTGCTTTGGTCCCTGGGTGGGTTGCGCGGCTGGTTTTGCCCGAGGTCCCGGGCGGCGGTTGTTCACAATTATCTCCTTGACACTCAACAATTATTTCAAAACCGGAAAGACCTGACGTTTGGACTGTAGCGACGATTTAACATCCCCGCTTCCCCACCACAAGAACAGCTGCCGCGCGCCGCCGAGTAACACCAGGAAACTTGTTGGCGCTCGCCGTCGGTGAGCAGAAGCGCGATCAACTCGCCTCGACGGCGAGCCTGGCTTCCTCGTCGCCGATTTCACGGATGGTAGGCATGGCAATGTCCTCCGAGCGGCGGCTATTGCCCGCTCTGGCCGGCGGCCTTGTGCTGCGTGCGGATCGTCTGTTCCTGGGTCAGCGAGCGGCTGCGCGACGGATTGATCGGCGCGGGCTCGTCCAGCGCGTTGATCTGCAGCGTCACATAGGATTGCTCGCGGTAGTCGCCAGCCTGCTCCTGCCACAGGTCATGCCGGCCGCTCGAGTCGAAGCGGTCTTTGCGGCTCTGGTAGTTCAGATCGGCATCGTTGTGCGGATCGCGCGAGGCGATCTGGCCGTTGGCGTCGCTGCGCGTGGAAGTGTAGACCAGCCGGCCGGTGTTGTTGTCGAGTTGCAACCGACCCCATTCGAAGGCGTTGTCGCGCGCGTCGTGGCGCATCAGCACGTAATTGCCCACTTCGAAGCGCGGATATGGCAGCCCCGTCACGCCGCCCGCGGGCAGCAGCGTCAGCGTGTAGCGCGTCGAATAGCCGTCGCTGTCGATCAGGTTGAAGACGTCGCGCTCGCGCGCCTCCCAGGTGCGCCGCTTGTTGGGCGCCGGGCCGACAAGCTCCGACTGCGCGCTGTCCGACGGGCCGCCGGCCAGCGTGGGCGTGTCGTCGCACTCGTCGTGGCCGCTGGAGACGGGATGGGCGCCCAGCGGGCAATCGGGCTCCGCGGCCAGGTCCTGAAGCAATTCCTTGATGTGGTTGGTGGTGCCGCGCATATGCACCTCATCGACGTCGATGGTGACGACGCCGCCCTGGTATTCGGTCGGCCCGATGGTCAAGAGGTTTGAGAAGTTGAGGAACTGTCCGCCCAGCTTGAGATCGTCGGTGTAGAACACCAGCCGGCCGGGATGGGAGCGGTCGTTCGAATCGTGCACGCGCAGCACCAGGGCCACCTGTTCGTGCTCGTTGAACCAGTTGGTGCTGCCGACGCGCGCCTCGGGCCCGACAAAGGCCTGCAGCAGCGAAACGTAGTAGCGCCGACCGGCGGTGACCGGGATGGCGTCGTTGCCGGAGAAATCGGTGGTGTTGGAAAGCGCGTATTTCTTCGAGATGTCGGTGGGGGCGCCTTGCGCCGATTGGCTGTTGATCGTCGCCTTGCGGTAATCGGTGACGCCCTCGTTCACCGTCTCGGCGCAGCCTGCCAGCACCAGGATCGCGCCCAAACCGAGCAGCACCGCGCCGAGACGCGCGCGACGGACCGAAGAACCTGTCAAAGCTCCCTTCATCACACCCCCGCGACGTTATTTTGAGAAGATTCCCGCGCGGAATCGCGCAAGGAGTCAACGTGAACGATCGGGTTGGCCTGGCCGCATCCCGCGGAGCATGAGCGCCGAATGCTGCATAGACTCCAAGACGTTGCGCTTAACGGCGCGGCCGCGCGCGGGCCGGTCGCAATTTCTGTCCACAAAAACTAGGGGGCTCGATGTACAAATCGCTTCGGGTGATTGGCGTAATTCTTCTCGCGGCCGGGCTGGCCGCGCCGGCAGACGCCGCGTCGAAGGCCCATGCCGTTGCCAAACTGACCGGATTGGACGGCAAATAAGCCGGCAAGGCGGAATTCGTTTCCACCGCGCACGGCATGCTGACCGAGATCGAATTGCACGGCCTTTCGCCCCGCGCGCACGCGATCATGCTCCACACCACGGCGTCATGCGACCCGAAGAAGTCCTTCACCTCTGCCGGGCCGGATCTGTCCTTCGAGCCGACCACGCTGCACGGCTTCCTGGTCAAGGGCGGGCCGCGCGCCGGCGACCTGCCCAATCAGTTCGCGGCGGGGGACGGAACCCTGCACGCCTCGACGATCACCAACGCCTTCACGCTCGGCAACGGCAAGAAATTGATCTTCGACCGAGACGGCGCCTCGATCATCGTCAATGCCCGGGGCGACGATTACACGACGCAGCCCGACGGAGGCGCGGGGCCGCGCATCGCCTGCGGCACCATCATCCGCAACGTCGCACCGGGCGGGCGCAAAGGTGCTCCGCGCCGCAAGCATACGTGAATCGGGCATAGTCGCGGCGACGACCAGGGGGCGACAATGCCGATCCTTCACCAGATGCACATGTCGGGGAATTGCTACAAGGTGCGCCTCGCCGCGCGCCAGCTCGGCATTCCTATCACGCTGAAAGATTATCCGCTGCACGACGGCACGACGCGCAAGCCGAAGTTCCTCAAGCTCAATCCCAACGGCCGCGTGCCGCTGCTGGAATACGAGGACGGCCGCACGCTGCCGGAATCCGGCGCCATCCTGTTTCATTTGAGCGAGGGCACCAAGCTGCAGCCCAACAACGCCTGGGACCGCGCCCAGATGCTCCAGTGGATGTTCTTCGAACAATACAGTCACGAGCCCTATGTCGCGGTGGCGCGCTACCTGAGGGGCTTTGCGAAGCCGGAAGAACTGGAAAGGCGTGGGTACACGCTGCCCGATCTGATGACTAAAGGAAACGCCGCGCTGGCCGTTATGGAAAATCATTTTTCGTCGCATGACTGGTTCGCCGGGAAAGACTATTCCGTCGCCGACATCGCGCTCTATGCTTACACGCATTGCGCTGGCGACGGCGGCTTCGAGCTCGGTGGATTTCCGCGCGTTTCCGCCTGGCTGGCCCGCGTTGCGGCGCAACCGGGCCACATCCCGCTCGCCGCACATTGGTGAGCCGCAGCTTGCCAATATTGGGTGGACCGCCTATATGGGCGCAGTTGAGGCCGCGCAAGCCACAGTGACAAGTTTCAAGCGCGCCCATGCGACCACTCCCCGCGGGAGTGAAGGCTTGGAGTGACGACGACGACGCTTTTCCTGAAAATTTGGCACGACTTCGACAACCGCTTCGAACATGGTGTTCGCGGCGGAGTTTAATGCTTTCAGGAGAAAGCCGTCATGACGATCGGTCAAGTCAAGTTCTTCAACACGACAAAAGGTTTCGGATTCATCGCGCCGGAAGGTGGCGGCAAGGACGTGTTCGTCCACATGACCGCCGTTCAAGCCGCGGGACTTCGCGGCCTCAACGAAGGCCAGCGCGTCAGCTTCGACGTCGAAGCCGACAAGCGCGGCCCCAAGGCCGTCAATCTGAAGCTTGTCTGAGCCGAAGAATTTGATGTCATAACGAGCGGCGCGGGAGCAACCCCGCGCCGTTTCGTTTCAGGCCGGCTTGCTCGGCTGCCAAAGCTCGATCTTGTTGTTTTCGGGATCCATGATCCAGGCGAAGCGGCCGTAGCTTTCATCCTTGCGGGCATGGATGGACACGCCCTTGGCTTCGATCGCCGCCAGCACGGCGTCGAGATCGTCGACCGCGAAGTTGACCATGAAGGGTTGGGCGGACGGCTTGAAATAATCGGTGTCGGCAGCGAACGGACTCCAGATCACGAAGGGCGGATGGTCCGGCTGTCGTAAGACAGCATCGAGCCATTCCACTCCTCGATCGCGAGCCCGAGCACGTCGCGATACCAGGCCGACAGCGCCTTGGGATCGCGCGCCTTGAAGAATATTCCACCCACGCCCGTTACCCGCGCCATGCATTCCTCTCGATCCTCTGCACCGCTATACTGGCAGGGATGAGCGAATTCGTCTTCCTCTATTCGACCTTTCCCGACGAGACTTCGGCCAAGGCCGTCGCCGAGGCGCTGGTGACGGCAAAGCTCGCCGCCTGCGTCAATCTTTATCCTCTGACCAGCGTCTATGAATGGCAGGGCAAGCTGGAGACCGGCCCGGAAGTTGCCGCCTTCATCAAGACGCGCCGCGCCCTGGTGGAGCAGGCCATCGCCGCGGCCCGGCCGCTGCATCCCTACATCGTGCCCTGTTTTCTGACCCTGCCCATCGAGGGCGGCAACGAGGATTATTTCGCCTGGGCGCGGGAGCGAACTTTGCCGAAATAAGCGGCAACTTGCGTTTGGCACCGGGGCGGACTTTTATGCCCCCGGACAGGGAGTGAGGCGCGTGGTGTTCGAGGGACCCGGATTGGCGCTTGACGCGAAGGCGTTGCGCCGCGACCTCAAGGCGCTCGCCTCCCGCAAGAGCGACCGCGGTGAGTTGCGCAAGGAAGCGCTCGCCCTGGTCAAGAACGAGTTCCTGAACGCCCGCGAGCGCGTCAAGCAGCAGGTGCTGGGCGAGAAGATGGGGGGACAGGCGGCGGCGCGCGCCATCGCCGCGATCCAGGACTCGACCATCCAGGTGCTGTTCGATTTCGCCGTCAAGCGTTTCCATCTCGCCAAGTCTCCCCGCGCCGCCGAACAGATCACGGTGGTGGCGACCGGCGGCTACGGCCGCGGCGAGATGGCGCCGGGCTCCGACGTCGATCTGTTGTTCGTGCGCCCCACCAGGCAGACGGAGTGGGGCGAAAGCGTCATCGAGTTCATGCTTTATCTGTTGTGGGACCTGGGGCTGAAGGTCGGCCACGCCACGCGCTCGCTGCCGGAATGCGTGCGCCTCGCCAAGCAGGACATCACCATCCGCACCGCGCTGCTTGAAGCGCGCTATCTGGCCGGCGACCAGAAGCTCTACGACGAACTGCGCAAGAAGTTCTGGTCGGAGGTCGCCACCGGCTCGGGTCAGGATTTCGTCGAGGCCAAGCTCGCCGAGCGCAACGAACGCCATCACCTGCACGGCGAAAGCCGCTACCTGGTCGAACCCAACATCAAGGAGGGCAAGGGCGGGCTGCGCGACCTGCAGACGCTCTATTGGATCGGCAAATATCTTTATCGCGTCTATGACGCGGCCGACCTCGTCCAGCACAACGTCTTCAGCAAGGACGAATACAAGATCTTCCAGAAGGCGGAGGCGTTCCTGTGGGACGTGCGCGTGCGGCTGCATTATCTCGCCGGGCGCGCCGAGGAGCATCTCTCCTTCGAGGCGCAGCCCGAGATCGCCGCCCAGCTCGGCTTCGGCGACGATTCTCCGCGCCACGCGGTGGAGAATTTCATGCGCGCCTACTTCCTGGTCGCCAAGGACGTCGGCGATCTGACGCGCATCTTCTGCGCCGCCCTTGAGGTGCAGAACAAGAAGCGCCGCGCCTCGCTCGCCAGCATCCTGCCGGGTTTCCTCAAGCTGCGCGGCAAGAACGACGATTTCTTCGTCGAGACCGGCCGGCTGAACGCGCGGCCCGATGCCTTCAAGCGCGACCCGGTCAATTTCATCCGCATCTTCCATTTGGCCGACGCCAAGAGCATCGACATCCATCCCGATGCGCTGCGCACCATCACCCGCTCGCTCGACCTGATCGACGACGCGCTGCGCAACGATCCCAAGGCCAATAAGCTGTTCCTGGAAATCCTCTCCTCGAAGAGCGACCCGGAGCGCGCGCTGAGGCATATGAACGAGGCGGGCGTCTTCGGCAAGTTCGTGCCGGAGTTCGGCCGCGTCGTCGCCCTGATGCAGTTCAACATGTACCACCACTATACGGTGGACGAGCACCTGATCCGCGCGGTGGGCAACGTCGCCTCGATCGAGCGCGGCGAGTATGTCGAGGAGCATCCCCTCGCCAGCGACATCATCAAGCGCATCAAGACGCGCGAGGTGCTCTATTGCGCAATGCTGTTGCACGACATCGCCAAGGGCCTGCCGGGCGATCATTCCGAGGTCGGCGAGGCCATCGCGGTCAGCCTATGCCCGCGCTGGGGCCTTTCGGCCGAGGACACCGCCACGGTCGCCTGGCTGGTGAAGAACCATCTGGTCATGAGCGACACCGCCCAGCGCCGCGACGTCGCCGATACCAAGACGGTGCGCGATTTCGTCCAGATCGTGCAATCGCCCGAGATGCTGCGCCTGCTCCTGGTGCTGACGGTCGCAGACATCCGCGCGGTGGGGCCGGGCGTGTGGAACGGCTGGAAGGGCCAACTGCTGCGCGAACTCTATTTCGAAGCCGAAGCGGTGATGTCGGGCGGCGACACGATCCGGGCGCGCGGGGCGCGCGTCGAGGAGGCCAAACAGGCGCTGGCCAAACGCATCGCCGACCTGCCGGCGGAAGTGCGCGAGCGAGCCTTCTCGCGCCACTACGACGCCTATTGGTTGGCGTTCGACGTCGAAACCCACGAGCGCCACGCCCGCATGATCGCCAAAGCCGACACCGCGGGCGAGCTTCTGGCGCTCGACGCCAAGAGTGACGATTTCCACGCCATCAGCGATATCGTCGTCTACACGCCGGACCATCCCGGCCTGTTCGCGCAGATCGCCGGCGCCATCGCGGTTTCCGCCGGCTCGATCGTCGACGCCAAGATCTTCACCACCTCGGACGGCTTCGCGCTCGACGTCTTCTCGGTGCAGGACGCCGAAGGCGGGCCGTTCGGCGACGCGGAGCGCATCGCGCGCCTGCGCCAGACCATCGAGAAGACGCTGACCGGCGAGATCGTGCCGCGCCTGCTGATCGCCAAGCGCCCGCCCAAGAGCCGCGCCAACGCCTTCAACGTTCCTTCGCGGGTGAATTTCGACAATGAGGCGTCGCACAGCGCCACGGTGGTGGAAGTGCGCGGCCGCGACCGGGTCGGCTTCCTCTACGACGTGACCACGGCGCTGTTCGAGTCGGGCCTGTCGATCTCCTCGGCGATGATCGCCACCTATGGCGAGCGTGTCGTCGACGTCTTCTACGTGCGCGACGGCTACGGCCACAAGGTCACCCATCCCCAGCGCCTCAACGCCATCGAGGCGCGCCTGCTCGAGGCGGTGGAAGGGGAGAGCGCGGAAACCCCAGTGACGCCTTCCTGAGCGTTGCGGCAGGGAACATCTTGTGGCCCGCGCTGCTTCGCGGCATAACCCGGCGCCTCGAAAGGCCTTCACCATGAGCGACGCGCACAAGCCCCTCGTCTTTTCCGGCATGCAGCCGACCAATACGCTGCATCTGGGCAATTATCTGGGCGCGCTCAAGAACTGGGTGAAGCTCCAGAACCGCATGCCTTGCCTCTATTGCGTGGTCGACCTGCACGCCATCACGGCGGACGCGGGCTATGCCAAGCCGGCCGAGTTGATGCAGGCGACCCGCGAGGTGGCCGCCGCCTACCTCGCCGCGGGCGTGGACCTCAAGCGTTCGATTGTGTTCTGCCAGAGCCGCGTGCCGGCGCACGCCGAGCTGGCCTGGATCTTCAATTGCGTGGCGCGGCTGGGCTGGCTCGACCGCATGACCCAGTTCAAGGAGAAATCCGGCAAACACAAGGAACGCGCCTCGGTCGGGCTCTACACCTATCCGACGCTGATGGCCGCCGACATCCTGGTCTACAAGGCGACGCATGTGCCGGTGGGCGAGGACCAGAAGCAACATCTCGAACTTTCTCGCGACATCGCGCAGAAGTTCAACAACGATTTCGCCGCGCCGGACTTCTTCCCGCTGCCCGAGCCGGTGATCGGCGGACCGGGGATGCGGGTGATGAGCCTGCGCGACGGCGCCAAGAAGATGTCGAAGTCCGATGACAGCGATTATTCGCGCATCAATCTGACCGACGACGCCGATGCCATCGCCCAGAAGATCCGGAAGGCCAAGACCGATCCGGCGCCCTTGCCCGACAGCGAGAAAGGTTTGGAGGGCCGCCCGGAAGCGGAGAATCTCATCAACATCTATGCGGCGCTGGCCGAGGAGCCGCGCGCCCAGGTGATCGCGCGCTTTGCGGGCCAGCAATTCTCCGGCTTCAAGAACGCGCTGGCGGAGCTGGCGGTCGCCAAGCTGACGCCGATCAACGCCGAGATGCGACGGCTGCTCGCCGATTCCGCCGAGATCGACCGTGCGCTCGCGGACGGCGCGGCGCGGGCCTCCGCGTTGGCCGAGCCGATCCTCGCCGAAGTGAAGCGGCTGGTGGGATTCCTCGGCTGATTTGGGCTAAACTCGGCCCATGACCGACGCCGTCAAGACCGTCCTCGTCACCGGAGCCGCGAAAAGGCTTGGCCGCGCCATCGCGCTCGACCTGGCGCGCCACGGCTGGTCGGTGGCGATTCACTACCATTCCTCGGAGAAGGAGGCGCGCGCCACCGCCGCCGACGCCGCGACCTCGGGGGTCAAGGTGGCGCTGCTGCAAGCCGATCTCGGTCGCGAAAGCGAAGCGGCGTCGCTGATCGAGCGCGCGGCAAAGGAACTGGGCCCGCTCACCGGCCTGGTCAACAGCGCCTCTCTGTTCGAGAACGATGACTGGTACAGCGTCACGCGCGAAAGCTGGGACAAGCACATGGAGACGAACCTGCGCGCGCCCTTCGCGCTTGCGCAGGCCTTCGCCCGCCAGGTGCCGCGCGACGGAGGCGGCGCCATCGTCAACATCATCGACCAGCGGGTACTGAAGCCGACGCCGCAGTTCCTTTCCTACAGCCTGTCCAAGGCCGGGCTCAAATGGCTGACCACGACGCTGGCCCAGGCGCTAGCGCCGCACGTCAGGGTAAACGCGGTCGGCCCCGGGCCCACGATCATCAACGCGCGCCAATCGCAGGCCGATTTCGCCCGCCAGCGCGAGGCCACCGTCTTGGGCCGCGGCGCCGAGCCACAGGACGTCTGCGACGCGGTGCGCTATCTGTTGGAAGCCTCCGCCGTCACCGGCCAAATGATCGCGGTGGACGGCGGACAGCACCTGATCTGGCAGACACCCGACGTCGGCGTGAGGGAGTGACATGAGTTCATCGAACGTCCAGCCCCTGAGGATCGCCGATGCGTCGCTGGCGGTGCGCCATGTCTTCATCCGCAATCTCGAACTGCTCGCCCAGATCGGCGTGCACGGCCATGAGAGAGGCACGCTGCAGCCGGTGCGGATCAATGTGGACCTCGCGGTGGAGGATGCCGCGATCATCGAGGACAAGCTCGACCAGGTGGTCGATTATGGTGCGATCACCCGCAAGATCCGCGGCCTGGTCGGAAAGGGGCACATCAACCTGGCCGAGACCATGGCCGAGCGCATTGCCACGCTCTGCTTCGAGGACAAGCGGGTGAAGAGCGCGCGCGTGCGGGTGGAGAAGCTCCATGCCGTCGCCGGAGCGGAATCCGCCGGCGTCGAGATTGAGCGCACCCGACCCTAAAGGTCAAGGAAACCCGCCGGTTAACGCGGCGGGGCCGGCGTTTACCGCACATTATCCGTTATGGCGTTAGGCTGTGGACTGCAATCCCCGCGTGCCGCTCTAAGCCAGCGCGTTCACGCCGGAGATACGAATGATCGGGCCACTGCCGGGCGCGGACGAGCGCTCAGACCGGATTTTTGAGGAGAAGCTGCGGCTCCTCTATCGGGCGAATTTTGCGATCGCGATCAATTTCGTCGTCGGGCTCGTCGTTTGCTATTCCTTGCAGGACGTTTATCCGACGCCGGTTCTTGCCGCGTGGCTGTCGGCGACAGTGTTGGTGACCGTGTTGCGCCTGGTGCTGCACCGCCGCTATGTGCGCGCCGCCAAGAGCGGCCGATGCAACATTTGCTGGGCGAAAGCTTTCACCGCAGGAACGTTTGCGTCGGGGCTGTTGTGGGGCGCGCTCTGCGCCGGTCTTCCCTTTTGGGGCGACACATACGACTATGTCCTTTTGACGATGGTGGCCGCCGGCATGACGGCCGGCGCGCTCACGACGATCATGGCCTACCTACCGGCCTACTTCGCCTATGCCGTTCCCTTCTGCCTGCCGCTCGCGTTCGCGTCGTTGACGCAGAAGGACCCCGACATCGCGGCCGATGGCGTCCTGATCCTTTTGTACCTCGTGGTCATCGCGTTTGCGGCGAGGAATCTCGCGCGGTCGGTAAACCGGACCATCGAACTCCAAGTCGCCAACGAAACCCTGCAAGATTCGCTGAAGCAGACGCAAATCGAGCGCGACGCCGCGCGCACCGACAAATGGTCCACGCTGGGGCAATTGAGCCACGAACTGCGTACGCCGCTGAACGCGATCATGGGATTCTCCGAGGCCATGCGCGAGGAGTTCTTCGGACCGCTCGGCAACCCGCGCTACAAGGATTACGCCGCGCACGTGCATTCGAGCGGTCAGCGCCTGCTGACCCTCATCAACGAAATCCTCGAACTGTCGCAAGGCGAGTCCGGCACGCTGGAGCTGAACGAAAGCGACGTGGACCTTGCCACCGTCGCAAAGGGCTGTTTCGACGCCATGGCGCCCGCCGCCGAGAAGGCCGAGATAACGCTGAAGGATCTGGTTCCGGCCGGGCTGGCGCTGCTTCGCGCCGACGAAACCAAGATCCGCCAAATGCTGTACCAACTCGTCGACAACGCCATCAAATTCACGCCGCCGCAGGGAGAGGTTTCGCTGAAGGCGTCGCCCGCGGCGGACGGCGGAATCGATCTCGTCGTGCAGGACACAGGGATCGGCATCAAGGCCGAGGATATTCCCCTCGCGCTGCAGCCTTTTGGCCGGATCGCGAGCCCGTTGAAGCACGAGAAGGAGGGAACCGGTCTTGGCCTTCCCATCTGCAAGCGGCTGGCCGAACTGCATGGCGCGGAACTGATCATCGACAGCGAGCCCGGCAAGGGAACGGCCTTCAGGATCTCGTTCCCCGCCTCACGTTGCATCGCGCGCGCCGAGGCCGTCGCGGCCTAAGTGCTGCCGCCGACGACGGAGCGCCCTTCGGCGCGCCAGCGCAGCATCCCGCCCGACAGATTGGCGACCCTGGCGAAGCCCGCCTGAACAAAAACGTTGGTTGCCTGCGCCGAGCGTCCGCCGGCGCGGCACACCGCTACGACGGGACGATCCTTGTCGAACGCTCCGAGCGAATCCTTCAAGCGGCCGAGCGGCACCAGTTTCGCCCCGCCGATGTGGCCGAGCGGTCCCTCGAACTCCTCGGGTTCGCGCACGTCGAGCAGTTGGACCGCCGCCGCATTCTCCTCCAGCCAGTGCGGCTGCACTTCCCACACCCCGGCGAAGGTGTAGGTCAAGGGCGCCCAATCGGGATCGCCGGACGGCGCCCCGCCCTCGGGTCGGCCGCATTTGAGATTCGCCGGCACCGCCGCATCCATCTTCTTGGGGTGGGGAAGATTGAGATTGTTCATGTAGAGCGTGAAGTCGCCTTCGCTCAGCTGCCCGCCGAGCCGCGGATTGTAGCGGCGCTCCTCTGCCACGCTGGTCGCGGTCAATCCGCGATAATCGTGCGCAGGATAGATCAGGCAATCGTCGGGCAGGGTGAAAATCTGGCTTTTGACCGAGGCGAACATGGTATGCGCGCTGCCCTGCTGGAAATCCGTGCGCCCGCAGCCGCGGATCAGGAGGCAATCGCCGGTGAACGCCATGCTCTCATTGTCGAGCACGAAGGTCAGGCAGCCATTGGTGTGTCCCGGCGTGGCGCGGACCCGGAGATAACGCCCGCCGAAGGCGATCTTGTCGCCGTGCGCCAGATAACGGTCGGCGCCCTCGGCGCCGGATTCCTTCGACAGAGCGATGGCGCTGCCGCTGCCCCGCTTGAGCAGCCACGCCCCGGTCACATGATCGGCATGGACATGGGTGTCGAGCGTGGCCGTCAGCTTCAGCCCCAGTTCCTCCGCCAGCGCGCCATCGCGGCGCACCTGTTCGAAGACCGGGTCGATCAGCACCGCCTCGCCGCCCTCGCCCAGCAGATAGGTGTAGGTCGAGGACGCAGAATCGAACAATTGGCGGAAGATCAGCATGGCACCCTCCTCCCGATTTTGTGACAATCTGCCAGAAGCATTATATCAGCGCCATCGCCCAAATCGTGATCAGTCAGGCGCCCGCCCGTGCTTGCGCTCGCGCGCCACACGCGCGTCGAATTTGAGGATGAGAAGTCGCAACTGCGGTTCGTCAACGATGGCGGCCGCCACACCGACCGTGCACCAGCGCCGTTGGCGTGCGTCCTTCTCGGCCCAGACATCCTGCTCTTGCGCGACCTTCAAAGCGAACACCTCGACCCTGCAGGGAAGATCGCTGCCGTCCCTGATATGCTTGCGATACCGGAAATGTCCCACCGGCGCTTCGCCGATCTCGCCGGTGACGCCGGCCTCCTCCAGGGCTTCGCGCGCGGCACAAGCATGCGGCGTGCAGCCGTCGATTGGCCAGCCCTTCGGAATGATCCAGCGGTGGGTCCGGCGCGAGGTGATCAGGAGGATCTCGAGCGTGGCACCAGCCATACGATACGGCAAGGCGGCGTACTGGACCTCGGCACCTCTCCGGGACGAGACCTTGCGTGGAGACGCAGCAGAAACACTCATCGTGCCAACCCAAACAAATAGTACGCAAGCGAGCCGATGGCTCCGGCAGCCGGCATGGTAACAAACCAGGCGATAACAATATCTTTAGCGACGTTCCAGCGCACCGCTGACGTTCTCTTGGCGGTCCCTACCCCCACAATCGCGCCGGTGATGGTGTGGGTGGTCGAGACCGGTATGCCCATGCTGGTGGCTAGGAACAGGGTAATCGAACCCGCCGTTTCGGCACAGACGCCCTGGAACGGCGAGAGATGCGTGATCCTGGAGCCCATCGTTTTGACGATGCGCCATCCGCCGCTAAGAGTCCCGAGAGCCATCGCGCCCTGGCAGCTCAGAATCACCCATAGGGGAACCTGGAAGGTCCCTTTGAGCGCGCCGTGGGCAAACAACAACGCCGTGATGATGCCCATCGTCTTCTGCGCATCGTTGCCGCCGTGTCCTATCGATAGCGCCGAAGCCGAGATGAACTGAACGCGGCGAAATACGCCGTCGACGCGAGCCGGCACCAGGCGGCGACAAGCCCACGACACGACCGCCATCAGAAGGAGCGCCAGAACAAGCCCCATGCCCGGCGACAGAAAGATCGCGCTGATGGTCTTGCCGAGACCGTTCCATGCGATCACGTTCCAGCCGGCATGCGAGACGCCCGCGCCCACAAGCCCACCGATCAATGCGTGGGAACTCGAGGACGGAATACCCGCGCGCCAAGTGATGGTCTGCCAGCAGATCGCGCCCAGCAGCGCGCCGAAGATCACCTGATCGGTGATGACGCCCGGCAGCAGGATTCCGGTGCCTATGGTCCTCGCCACATGCTGGCCGAACACGAGGAACGCCACGAAATTGAAGAACGCAGCCCAGAACACGGCATAACGCGGGGCCAGGACTCGGGTAGAAACGATCGTGGCGATGGAATTCGCCGCGTCGTTCATTCCGTTGAAGAAGTCGAACAGCAGCGCGGTGGCGACCAGGCCAATCAGCAGCAGCATAGATGGCACTCTGTCACGATTGCTCGATGGCGAGACCGCTGATGCCGTTGGCCACGTCCTCGAAGCGGTCCATCACCCGCTCGAGATGGTTGTAGATGTCGTTCCCCACCATGTAGTCCATTGCGTTGCCGTTGCGGTGTTTCAGATAGAGCACTTTGACGCCCTGGTTGTTGAGATCGTCCGCACTTTCTTCGAGGTGGATGATGGCTTCCGTGATACTGTTCACCTTGTGGGCCTCCCGCCGAAGCGAGCGAAGAAGAGCGACCGCGTCGACGGTCAGCTTCGCCGTTTGGACGATGATTTCGCCCATCTGAGCCATGTGCGGCTCGAACGCTTCCACCTCGAACAGCAGGATTGTCTTGGCAGTCTTCTTCATCTGGTCGATGGAATCGTCGAGAGAAGTGATGAGCGCCTTGATGTCGCTGCGGTCGAACGGGGTGATGAAGGAGCGCCGCGTCAGGGTCAGCACGTCCTGAGTGATGATGTCCGCCTGGTTTTCGAAATCCATCACCTTGATGCAGGCATCGCGAACCTCCGTCTTTCCACTGAGCAATGCGTTGAGCGCCTCCGAGCCATCCACGATGGTGAGGGCGTGGCGGTTGAAGAGGTCAAAGAAGCGGTCCTCGTGGGGCATCAAGACCTGGAACCAGCTCAGCATGTGCGTCACCCTGAATCGTCGGCAGAGTTCTGCCAGAGAGTTCCCGTTGCGGTCCAACCAGCAATTGGTCGCGGACTCTGCGGCAAAGACCTGAACAGGCCAGCAACGTGTGGATAGTCCGATTCGCCGGCCGGCGCAGGAACATACTTGCGGCTCGCCGGGGATGGTAATTGCTATTATATCGTTCGCATGTCCGACGATCCAAACACCAAGGAAGAGTCGCTTTCCGGCATCGCGCGCATCGCGGCCTACGTGAAGACGCTGCCCGACGGGCCGGGCGTCTATCGTATGATGGATGCCAAGGGCGACGTGCTCTATGTCGGCAAGGCCAAGAGCCTGAAGAAGCGTGTCGCCAGCTACGCCAAATCCGGCGGGCATACGGAGCGCATCGCGAGGATGATTTCCGAAACCGCCGAGATGCTGTTCGTCCGCACCGCGTCGGAGACCGAGGCGCTGCTGCTCGAATCCAACCTCATCAAGCGGCTGAAGCCGCGCTACAATGTTTCGTTCCGCGACGACAAATCCTTCCCCAACATCCTCTTGCGCCAGGATCACGCATTTGCGCAGCTCCTGAAGCATCGCGGCGCCAAGAGCGTGAAGGGAATCTATTTCGGGCCGTTTGCTAATACCGGCGCGGTCAACCGCACCCTCAACACGCTGCAGCGCGCCTTCCTGTTGCGCTCCTGCTCGGATTCGGTGTTCGAGGCGAGGACACGCCCCTGCCTTTTGTTCCAGATCAAGCGCTGCTCGGCGCCCTGCGTCGGGCGCATCGATGAAGACTCCTATGGCCGGCTGGTGAGCGAGGCGGAGCGCTTCCTGGCCGGCAAGAGCCGCGCCGTCCAAGCCGCGCTGGTCAAGGACATGGATGGCGCATCGAAGGCGCTCGACTTCGAAAGCGCCGCCAAGCTGCGCGACCGGGTGCGCGCGCTCAACCAGATGCAATCGGTGCAGGGCATCAACCCCTCGAGCTTCGCCGAGGCCGATCTGTTCGCGGCCTACAGCCAAGGTGGGGAGACCTGCGTGCAGGTGTTCTTCTTCCGCGCCGGACAGAATTGGGGCAACCGGCCCTATTTCCCACGCCATGCCGGCGAGCTTTCGACCGGCGAAGTCTTGGAGGCCTTCATCGGCCAATTCTACGACGAACGCCCCGCCCCCGGCCTGATCCTGCTTTCCGAACCGATCCCCAACCGCGAGCTCTTGTCCGAGGCGTTGTCGCTGCGCGCGGAGCACAAGGTCGCCATCGCCGTGCCCGAACGCGGCGAGAAACGCGAGCTGGTCGAGATGGCGCTCAACAATGCGCGCGAGCAGCTCGGCCGGCGCATGGCGGAGAACGCGGCCCAGCGCGAGCTGCTCGAAGGCGTGGCGGAGGCCTTCGGCCTCGACGCCCCGCCGCGCCGCGTGGAGGTTTACGACAATTCGCACATCTCGGGCGGCCACGCGGTGGGCGGCATGATCGTGGCCGGGCCCGACGGCTTCGAGAAGGGCGAATACCGCAAGTTCAACATCAAGACCGCGGAGCTCGCCCCCGGCGACGATTACGCCATGATGCGCGAAGTGCTGACGCGCCGCTTCTCCCGCCTGATGAAGGAAAACGAGGACGCCAAGTCCAAGCGCCCGGACCTGGTGCTGATCGACGGCGGGCCGGGGCAACTGGCGGTGGCCGAGCAGGTCTTCGCCGATTTGGGCGTGGAGGACGTGGCGCTGGCCGCGATCTCCAAGGGCGCCGAGCGCGATGCGGGCTACGAGCATTTCCACCAGCCCGGCAAGGCGCCGTTCCGCCTCGATCAGAAAAGCCCGGTGCTTTACTATCTCCAGCGGCTGCGCGACGAGGCCCACCGCTTCGCCATCGGCAGCCACCGGAAAAAGCGTTCCAAGGCCATCGGCGCCAACCCCCTGGACGAGATCGCCGGCGTCGGCGCCTCGCGCAAACGCGCGCTGCTGCAGCATTTCGGCTCGGCCAGGGCGGTGGCCGGCGCCAGCCCGGCCGACATCGAAAGCGTGGCGGGACTTTCGGGCACGCTGGCCAAGAAAATCTATGACTTCTTCCATCCGGGCGGCTGAGAGGGCTAAGCTGTGCCCATGCTGCGTCTGCCAAACATCCTGACCGTCTTCCGCATCGCCCTGGTGCCGTTCTTCGTCATCGCCTTCTGGCTGCCCGGCGAGACGGCGCGGCTGATCGCTTTCGCGATCTTCTGCGTCGCCGGGATCAGCGACGCGCTCGATGGTCTTGCGGCGCGCAAGTTCAACGCAGGCAGCGATTTCGGCCGCATGCTCGATCCCATCGCCGACAAGATCCTGGTCGGCGTGGCGCTGATGATGCTGGTGGCGGAAGGCAGTTTCGACGGCTGGAAACTGATCCCCGCCCTGGTGATCCTGGCGCGGGAAATCCTGGTCTCGGGCCTGCGCGAATTCCTGGCGGGCGCCGATGTCAGCGTGCCTGTCAGCTTCTTCGCCAAGATCAAGACCGCGATCCAGATGTTCGCCATCGGCGCGATGATCCTGGGCCCGATGGTCGACAAAGTCATGCCGGGAGCGCTGGCGTTCGCTTATGGGACGCTGTGGGTGGCGGCGGGCCTGACGGTGGCGACAGGCTATGTCTATCTCCGCGCGGGATTGGCGCACGCCCGTTCGCGCCGCGAAGGCGAGACGGCGGCGTGAAGCTCCTTTATTTCGCCTGGGTACGCCAGAAGATCGGCAAGAGCCAAGAGTCTCTGCCGCTGCCGGCCGGAGTTTCGACTCTGCGCCAGCTTGCCGAGCATCTGCGCGCCCGCGGCGGCGGTTACGCCGACGCCTTCGCCGACCTCGAGCGGCTTCGCGCGGCGGCGAACCAGATCCATGCGAGGTTCGATACGCCCGTCGTCGACGGTGACGAGATCGCCTTCTTTCCTCCGGTGACGGGCGGATGAAGACGCGCATCGTTAGAGAATTCGGTTTTACCCTCCCCTTGAGGGAGGGTCGAACGACCGCAGGTCGTTCAGGGAGGGGTATTATCGCCATCACCTCCCACCGAAAAATCCGCTTCGCGAATTTTTCTGCCTCCCCCTCAAGGGGGGAGGCAAGAAGTGGTTGCGCAAGATGAAGATGACGATCCGCATTCAAACCGAGTTATTCGACGTTGGGAGAGAAATCGAAGAATTGTCGCGCGAGGGCGTTGGCGCGATCGCGAGTTTCACCGGCCTTGTGCGCGCCGAGGCTGGGCTCGAGGCGCTGATCCTCGAACATTATCCGGGGATGACCGAGCGCGAGATCGCCCGCCATGCCGAGGAAGCCGCGCGGCGCTGGCCGCTCTTGGGCGTCACCGTCATCCATCGCGTCGGCGAACTGAGACCGGGCGAGCCCATCGTGCTGGTCGCCGCGGCGGCGGCTCATCGCGGCGATGCATTCGCTGCCTGTGAATTCCTGATGGATCAGGTCAAGACCCAGGCGACCTTCTGGAAGCAGCAGCGCCGCGCCGGCCAAGCGGTCTGGCTCGACGCCAAACCCTCGGACAACGAGCGGGCGGGACGCTGGAAATAACTAGTCCAGCTTCACCAGCGACACTTCCCGCCGCACGTCGTCCATGTAGTCGTGCATCAGGGTCTGCGAGATTTCGCCCGGCGTGAAATGGTAGGGCCCGATCTGGGACACCGGCGTCACCTCGGCGGCGGTGCCGGTGAGGAAGCACTCGGAGAAGCCCTTGAGCTCGTCGGGATGGATGTGCCGCTCGATCACCGGAATCTGGCGGATGCGCGCCAGCGCCATCACCGAGCGCCGCGTGATGCCGTCGAGGAAGCAGTCTGGGGTCGGGGTGTGCAGCTTTCCGTCCTGGACAAAAAAGATGTTGGCGCCGGTGGCCTCGGCGACGTTGCCGCGCCAGTCGAGCATCATCGCGTCGTTGAAGCCCTTGGCCTCGGCGTTGTGCTTGGACATCGTGCAGATCATGTAGAGGCCGGCGGCCTTGGCCTGGGTCGGCGCGGTGTCGGGCGCCGGGCGCTTCCAATCGGAAATGTCGAGCCGGATGCCTTTCATCTTGGTCACCGGATCGAAATAGGACGGCCACTGCCAGGTGGCGATCGCCACATGGGTCTTGGTCTGCTGGGCGGCGACCGCCATCATCTCGCTGCCGCGATAGACCACCGGGCGGACATAGGCGTCTTCGAGGCCGTTCACCTTGCACGCCTCGATGCAGGCCTTGCTGATCTCCTCTTCCGTGTACGGAACTTTGATCCCGAGGATGCGCGCGCTCTCGAGCAGCCGCGCCGTGTGCTCCTTGAGCTTGTAGATGCGCCCGGAATAGCAGCGTTCGCCTTCGAAGACGCAGGAGGCATAGTGCAGACCGTGGGTCAGCACGTGGACCTTGGCGTCGCGCCAGGGAACCAGCTTGCCGTCGAACCAGATCGAACCGTCGCGGTCGTCGAAGGGAATCACATCGGCCATCGCTTCGTCCTCCAGCCTCTTGCCTTGCCGCGGCAGCGGGCTTATTTGTGTCAGGATGCCTGACGTAAAATTCCGCGTGACAACGCCCGAACCGCGAATACTATACCTCAGTGACGAGGCGCTAAAGCAAGGCTTGGATTTGTTATTCTTCGCCGCGCGCGATGTTTCGGCGCTGGGCGCGGGCCCGCTCGTCAAAGCAAGATTGGGACGCGCCCATGCCCGCGCTTTGCATTTCATTGCGCGCAACCCGGGGCTTTCGGTCGCCGAATTGCTGGGCTTGCTGAAGGTGACCAAGCAGAGCCTCAATCGCGTGCTCAACGACCTGTTGAAGGGTGGCTTCATCGAACGCAAAGCCGGTATGCAGGATCGGCGCACCCGCCGTTTGCAGGTGACCGCCCATGGCACAGCGCTGGCCAACGCCATCTGGCAGGCGCAGCGCCCGCTGCTCGCTGGTGCCTACAAAGCGGCGGGGCCCGAGGCGGTGAACGGCTTCCGCAAGGTGCTGCAGGGCTTCGCCGACGAGGGCCGCAAAGCATGAGCACGCCGGTCTTGCAGGACCCCCACCTTCTGGTCGTCGACGACGACGAACGGCTGCGCGCGCTGTTGCATCGCTATCTCTCGGCCAACGGCTTTCGCGTCAGCACCGCGGCGAACGCGGCCGACGCGCGCGCCTTGATGAAGAGCATGGCCTTCGATCTGCTCATCCTCGACGTGATGATGCCCGGCGAATCCGGCTTCGATCTGACCAAGGCGGTGCGCGCCAATTCGTCGGTGCCGATCCTGATGCTGACCGCCAAGGGCCACGCGGAGGACCGCATCAGGGGCCTGGAACAGGGCGCCGACGATTATCTGCCCAAGCCCTTCGAGCCGCGCGAGCTGGTGCTGCGCGTCGGCGCGCTGTTGCGCCGCGCCGCGCCGCCCGCCGAGAAGGCGATCGCCGAAGTGCGGATGGGCGAGTGCGTTTATGATCCCGAGCGCGGGCAATTGCTGCGCAAGGGCAAGCCGGTGCACCTGACCAGCTCGGAGAGCGCGCTGCTCCAGCTTTTCGCCGCCAATGCCGGGCGCTCCTTTTCGCGCACCGATCTGTGCGCGCGGCTGAGCGTGACGCTGGAGCGCTCGATCGACGTGCAGGTCACGCGGCTCCGGCGCAAGATCGAGGAGGACCCCAAGCTACCGCTTTATCTGCAGACCGTCCGCGGCGTGGGTTACGTCCTTGTCCCCGACCGCATCGTTTGACCGCCTCATGACGATTCTGTCGCGGCTGCGCCCCGGCCGCATGATCAAGCGCGTGATGCCGCGCGGCCTGTTCGGCCGTTCGCTGATCATCATCGTGGCGCCGATGTTCCTGTTGCAGGCGATCGTGACCTACGTCTTCTTCGAGCGCGATCTCGACAGCGCGACGCGGCTGATGGCGCGAGACGTCGCTGCCGATACCGCCTTCCTCATCGCGCTGGAGGACAATTATCCGCCCGCCGAGCGCGTCAGGCTCAGGGCGCTCGCCGCGCGCCAGATGCGCTATGAGCTCAGCTTCGAGCCCGGCGCCAACATCCCCGCGCCGGCTGAGCACCGCCGCCGGGCCACCATCGACGAGGCGCTCGACGAGGTGATGGCCCAGCAGATCGGCGCGGCGCGCCATTTCAAGGTCCTCAGCCTGCCGAAGTATTTCGACATCAGTGTGGAAGTGCATGACGGGGTGCTGCGCATGATCGTGCCGCGCGACCGCGTCACCGTCTCGGCGCCTGACCTCTTCGTCGTCTGGATGGTGGCTTCCTCGCTGATCCTGCTCGCTCTGGCCATCCTCTTCATGCGCAACCAGGTGCGCCCGATCGAGCGGCTGGCGCGCGCCGCCGACGCCTTCGGCAAGGGCCGCGCCGTGCCGGACTTCAAGCCCTACGGCGCCACCGAAGTGCGCCGCGCCGCGCAAGCCTTCCTCACCATGCGCGAGCGCATCGAACGCCACGTCCAGCAGCGCACCGAGATGCTGGCCGGGGTCAGCCACGATCTGAAGACGCCGCTCACCCGCATCCGCCTGCAGCTCGCTTTGATGCAGCCCGGCCCGGAGACCGCGGCCCTCGCCGAGGACGTCGCCGAAATGGAACGCATGCTCGACGAGTATCTCGATTTCGCGCGCGGCGAAGAGGGCGAGAAGGCTGAGCTCGCCGATCTCGGCGACCTGGTGAGCGACGCCGCGGCGGCGGCAGCGCGCGCACGGACCGGCGGCGCCGATCGCCTGGTGGTGAACGCGCCCAACGGCACGCTCTTGGCGGTGAAGACCAGCGCGCTGCGCCGTTGCGTCACCAACCTGATCGACAATGCGCTGAAGCACGGCCGCCAGGTTCGCGTTTCGCTCGAGCGCGAGCCGCACGCGGCGGAAATTCACGTCGACGACGATGGACCCGGCATCGCCCCCGACCAGCGCGAGGAAGCGCTGCGTCCCTTCCACCGCCTCGACGAAGGGCGCAATCTGCAGAGCGGCGGGGTCGGATTGGGCCTCGCCATCGCCCGCGACATCGCCCGTGCCCACGGCGGCGAGCTATTGCTGAGCGAGAGCCCTTCCGGCGGCCTGCGCGCCACCGTTCGGCTGCCGGTGTAACTTGCCCAGCGAATGGAGAAGCCGATGAACGATCGATTTGCTCCCCTCGACGGCATTTGCAGTCTGCCGGCGGTCGTCAACGAGCCCGTCCATTCTTACGCGCCCGGTTCCCCCGAACGTGCCGCCATCAAGGCGCGGTTAGAGGCGATGGCGCGCGAGCGGATCGAACTTCCGCTGGTGATCGCCGGGCGCGAGGTTCGCACGGGAAAACTTCAGCCGTCGGTCATGCCCCATCGCCACGGCCACATCCTGGCCGACGCTCATCTGGCAGGCCGCGGCGAGATCGAGGCTGCCGTCGCGGCGGCGCTTGAGGCTCGCGCGAGCTGGAGCACCACGCCCTGGCAGGAACGCGCGGCGGTGTTCCTGCGCGCGGCGGAGCTGTTGAGCGGTCCCTGCCGCGACACGCTCAACGCCGCGACCATGCTCGGCCAGTCGAAGACCGTCCATCAGGCGGAGATCGACGCGGCCGCGGAGCTGGCCGATTTCTGGCGCTTCAATGCGGCGTTCCTGGCGCAAATCTATGCCCATCAGCCGATCTCGCCGCCCGGCGCCTGGAACCGAGTCGATTACCGGCCGCTCGACGGTTTCGTCCTGGCGGTGACGCCGTTCAATTTCACTTCTATCGCCGGCAATCTTCCGACCGCGCCTGCGCTGGCGGGAAATACCGTGGTGTGGAAGCCCGCCGGCACCGCGCGCTATTCGGCGCATTTCATCATGGACATCCTGCGCAAGGCGGGGTTGCCCGGCGGCGTCATCAACCTCGTCTACGGCAAGGCCCCGGAGGTTTCCGAGATCGCCCTCGCGCATCCGCTGTTCGCCGGCGTCCATTTCACCGGCTCGACCGACGTCTTCAACGCCATCGTGCGGCGCGTCGGCGAAGGGCGCTACCGCTCCTATCCGCGGCTGGTGGGCGAGACCGGCGGCAAGAACTTCATCCTGGCGCACCCGAGCGCGGACGTGGACGTGTTGGCGGCAGCCATCCTGCGCGGCGGCTTCGAGTACCAGGGACAGAAATGCTCCGCCGCCTCGCGCATCTATGTGCCGAAGAACCTGTGGAAAGAGTTGCGCGATCGGTTGGTCGCCGGCGTCGAGGAGATTTCTGTCGGCGACGTTGCCGATTTCCGCAATTTCATGGGCGCGATGATCGATCAAGCTTCCTGGCGCAAGCAGAACGCCGCGCAGGAAGAGGCGCGCCGCGATCCGGCGTACAAGATCGTCGCGGGCGGCGCGGCGGATGACAAGGAAGGCTGGTTCATCGACCCGACGCTGGTGGAGACCACGGACCCGCAGTCTCGGCTGATGCGCGAAGAACTATTCGGCCCCGTCGTGACCGTCTATGTGTACGAGGACGACGCCTTCGCCGACACCATCGCGCTGATCGACCGCTCCAGCGATTACGGGCTGACGGGCGCGATCTTCGCCACCGACATCGAAGCCGTCGCCGCGGCCCAGGCGGGACTGCGCCACGCCGCGGGAAATTTCTACATCAACGACAAGCCGACCGGGGCCGTGGTGGGCCAGCAGCCGTTCGGCGGCGGGCGCGCCTCGGGCACCAACGACAAGGCCGGCTCGATGTGGAACCTGATGCGCTGGATTTCGCCGCGCACCATCAAGGAGAATTTCGTGCCGCCGAAGGACTGGCGCTATCCCTTCATGGGCGCGCCTTGAACCCTGCGGCGTTGATTGTCATTGAAATCGCCCGGCAAAGACCGTTTCCTCCGGGCAACGCGAACTAGAGATCGATCCATGGATAATCGGGAATTCAGCGTCTGCGCGATCCTCGAAGGCGAAGCGCCGAAGGAGACTGCGGTCACGGTCAAGGGCTGGGTGCGCACCAGGCGGGACTCCAAGGCGGGAATTTCGTTCCTGCAGCTGTCGGACGGATCGTCGTTCCACCCGCTGCAAGTGGTAGTGCCGAACACGCTGGCCAATTATGCCGACGAAGTTCTGAAACTCACCGCCGGCTGCGCGGCGGAGGCCGCTGGAACGATCGTGCCATCGCCGGCCAAGGGCCAACCCTTCGAGATGCAGGCGAGCGCGATCAAAGTGGTCGGCTGGGTGGACGACCCGGACACCTATCCGATCCAGCCCAAACCGCACAGCCTCGAATTCCTGCGCGAGGTGGCCCATCTGCGCCCGCGCACGAACGTGATCGCGGCAGCGACGCGGGTGCGCCACACGCTGGCGCAGGCGATCCACCGCTTCTTCGACGAGAATGGCTTCTTCTGGGTCAACACGCCGATCATCACCGCCTCCGATGCCGAGGGCGCAGGCGCGCTGTTCCGGGTATCGACGCTCGACCTCGCCAACCTGCCGCGCACGGCGGAAGGAAAGATCGATTTCGCCAAGGATTTCTTCGGCCGCGAGACGTTTCTCACCGTCTCGGGCCAGCTTAATGTCGAGGCTTATTGCCTGGCGCTCACCAAGGTCTACACCTTCGGGCCGACCTTCCGCGCCGAGAATTCCAACACCAGCCGGCACCTAGCCGAATTCTGGATGATCGAGCCGGAGATCGCTTTCGCCGACCTGTCGGACGATGCAACGCTGGCGGAGCGGCTGCTCAAATCCGCCTTCGCGACGCTGCTGAAGGAGCGCCATGAAGACCTCGCCTTCTTCGACGAGCGCGTCGAAAAGGGGCTGGTGGCAAAGCTGGAACACATCGTCAACTCGGAATTCGTCCGCATGGATTACACCGAGGCCGTTTCGATTCTCGATCAGGCGAAAGAGAAGTTCGAATTCCCGGTAAAATGGGGCATCGACCTGCAATCGGAGCACGAACGCTATCTCACCGAAAAGCACGCCAAGGCGCCGGTCATCGTCACCAACTATCCCAAGGCCATCAAGGCGTTCTACATGCGGGTGAACGACGACGGGCGCACGGTGGCGGCGATGGACGTGCTGGCGCCGGGGATCGGAGAGATCATCGGCGGCAGCCAGCGCGAGGAGCGGCTTGACGTGCTCGATGCGCGCATGACGGACCTCCGCATCGACAAGGAGCATTACGGCTGGTACCGCGACCTGCGCCGCTACGGCACGGTGCCCCACGCGGGCTTTGGGCTCGGCTTCGAGCGCACGCTGGCCTATGTCACCGGACTCGCCAATGTGCGCGACGCGATCCCCTTCCCGCGCACGCCCGGAAACGCGAGGTACTGACGGTCTCCAAATGGGCGGCTAATTCCCGCTTGCCTCGAGCAGTGCGGCGGCGTCCGCTTCGCTCATGCCCCAAGGCCGATAGGTCGCCTCGGCGCCTGACCGCCCAGTGAAGTGCCTGTAGAACATAAGCGCCGCGAGGTACGTCCCGGCAACGCTTGGATGATGATGATCCGGGCCAACGATATCCGGCGCGCCTTTGATTTGCCGCGCCCGCTCAAAGGCCACTCCCACCGCCACGACCGGCAAGCCCAGCTGCCGGCCCAAATTCTCGGTGCTTGCCGCCACGTCGCCGGCGTCCTCTTGGACCGCCTTGCCGAAGGCGGCGAAGCTCTTGTCCGAATAGACGGAACTTTCCGCGCCATCCGACCACACCTCGAACAGGAGCGGCGCCTCGTTCAGCGGCCGCAACGCATCGATCCAATCGGAAACATTCTTCAAGGCGAAGTCGAAGCCCTCCGGCGTTTCGTACCAGCCACTGCGCTCCTGCAAGACCACGTAGTCGACATGGTGTGTTTGAGCCCAGGCCAATGCGCCGGTTTGGGTGCGCATGTAGCCCAGATCGGCGCCGGGATAGGTTTCAGCCTTCACTTCCAGCCGCGTGCTATTCGCTCGATCAGAAGAGGCGATATTCACCAGCATCGCCGGCAGATCGTTGACGAAGGTCAAACTATTGCCGACAAAGAGGACGCTTACGGTCTTGGCCGGCTCCGCCACCGGATCGACGACCATGACCTCGTCATGGTCGGAATTCCGCAAGATGTAGCGGCCACCCATCCGGGGCGCCAGCGACACGCCCAGCCAGACAAGCGCCGCGGCAAGGACGAAGATCAGAACGACCCTGAGCAAGTTCGCGCTCCCGAAGCAGCGACGGCGCAATTATAAGGAGAGCCTCCTCAAGGATCGGTTACGACCCCCGGAACATCTAGCTTCGCGACAATTCCTCGGCGCGGGCCTTGGCGGCCATCACCGCGCGTGTCATCAGCGCCGTGAGCCCGTCCCTGGCCAGGAGAATCTTGAACGCCGCTTCCGTGGTGCCGCCCGGCGTGGTCACGTCGCGGCGCAGCTCGGCGGCGTCGCGCGGGTCGGCGTCGAGCAGGGCGCCCGAGCCCGCAACCGTGAAGCGCGCGAGGGCCGTTGCGGTTGCGCGCGGCAGTCCCGCGACGACGCCCGCCGCCGCCAAGGCCTCCACCAACCCGAAAACATAGGCCGGGCCGGTGCCTGAGACCGCCGTCGCCGCATCGATCAGGGTCTCGCGCTTCACCCAGACCGTTTGACCGATGGCGGAGAGGAGCGACGTCGCCAGCGTGCGGTCGCGCGCCGTGGCCGTGGGCGCGGCGTAGAGCGCCGTGATCCCGCGGTCGATGCCGCCCGGCGTGTTGGGCATGGCGCGGACGATGCGCGCCTTGCGCCCCCAATGTTTCGTCATCAAGCCCACACCGGTCCCGGCGGCAATCGAGATCATCAGTGTGCCGGACGCCGCGATGGGTCTGAGTTTCGCGGCCTCGGCGCGCAGGACCTGCGGCTTGAGCGCCACGACGCAGGCGCGCCAGCGTCCGCGCGGGATATGCCGCAGGTCGCCGACCAGATTCGGCCCCTCCAGGCGCTTCAACCGCGGCGATGGATTCGGCTCGACGGCCGTGATCGGGCCGAGGCCGGCCTTGATCCAACCCCGGATGAGCGCGGTGCCCATATGGCCGGCACCGATCAGGAGGATGGGGGCGCTCACGCCTGCCCCGCGCACTCCAGGATGGCCGCGGCCACCGCCTCTTCGGCCGATTTGCCGCCCCACAGCACGAACTGGAAGGCCGGGTAGTAATGCTCGCAGGCTTCCAGCGCCAAATTGAGCAGCGCTTCGCATTGGCTGGCGCTGGCGTGGGTGTCGGGGAAGATCATGGCGTGGCGGAAGACGATGGTGCCGTCCTCAGGCCAGAGGTCGAAATGGCCGATCCACAACCGCGCGTTCACATGCATCAGCAGGGCCGCCACGTCGGCCAGCCGCGTCTCGCCTTTCACCCGCATGTCGAAGGCGCTGGACAGATGCAGCGACTGCAAGTCCTCGCGCCAGGTGAAGCTGAAATGATGGTCCGACCAGCGTCCCGCCACGGAAAGATTCAGTTCGTCCTGGGCGGACCGCTCGAACGCCCAGCCGTTTTCCTCCACCGTGCGCTCCAGCATATCGAGCGGATGAGGGCGGCTGACGGACTCGTCCTGGTGGATAACGGTCATCCCTGACTCCCGGTACGGACCTGCGGCACAAAACGAAGCAGTTGAGGGTCAACCTGACACAAGATTTTGCGGGGTGACAAGAGTCTCCCTGAATCGATCTTTGGACATGGGGAGCAACTCACAGGTTTCAGGCGGTGGGGGTAATTTTCGACTCCAGCGCCGCGATGCGCGCTTCGAGCTGCTCGTTCTCGGCGCGCGCCTTGGCCGCCATCGCCTTCACCGTCTCGAATTCCTCGCGGGGGACGAAATCCATCTCGGCGACCAGCTTCTCCAGCCGCTGCTTCACGAAGCTGTCGATTTCGGCGCGCAGGCTTTGCGCGGCGCCGGCGGCGTCGGTGAAGAGCTTGGCGAGTCCGTCGAGGAAGGGATTTTCGGTCTGCATCGGTGTCGTCCTGGTGGTCGTTCCTTATATGGCAAGCGGATGGCGGATTGCGAGGCGGGCCGTTCACCTTTCGCCGCTCATCTTGACAGGACCGGGCGAAGCAGCGCGATTTAACCCCCGATGGCGCTGCTTCCCTATCCCCAGATCGATCCGGTCCTGATTCACCTGGGGCCGTTCGCCATACGCTGGTATGCGATTTCCTACATCGTCGGGATTCTGCTGGGCTGGTGGCTGATCATCGCCACTTTGCGCCGAATGGAGCTGTGGAAAAACCCGCCGTTCTCGGGCAAGCCGCCGGCGACGCCCGACGACATCGGCGATCTGTTCGTCTGGATCGTGGTGGGGGTCATCGCCGGCGGGCGGCTGGGCTACGACCTGTTCTACGGCGTCTTTTTCTGCGGCATCTGGACGGGGCGCGACTGCAGCAATCTGCCTTGGGGTTATGTGGAAAACCCACTGCGCCTGATCGCGGCGTGGGAAGGCGGCATGTCGTTCCATGGCGGGCTGCTCAGCGTCGTGGTGGCGCTCTGGCTGTTCTGCCGCAACCGCAAGCTCGACATCCTCAAGGTCGGCGATCTGATCGCCGCGGCGACGCCCATCGGCCTGTTCTTCGGGCGCGTCGCCAATTTCATCAACGGCGAGTTGTGGGGCAAGGTCACGACTTCGCCGCTCGGCATGGTGTTCTGCAACCCGGCGATCCGCGATCGTTACCACGGCGAATGCCCGGCCGGGCTTTTGCCGCGCTATCCAAGCCAGCTGTTCGAGGCGGCGCTGGAGGGCGTCCTGTTGTTCGCGGTACTACAAGTGGCGATCCGCGTCTTTCGCCTGCACGAGCGCCCAGGCCTCATCGTTGCCATCTTCTTCCTCGGCTATGGCTGCGCGCGCTTCTTCGTGGAGTTCTTCCGCGATTCCGAATCGATGATTGCGGGTTCGAGTTGGTTCAGCATGGGCATGCTGCTCAGCATTCCGATGTGGCTGGTGGCAGGATTCTTCTTCTGGCTTGCGCTCAAGAAGCCGGCGCCCGCATGAACAAGCTGGCGCAACGCATCGCGGGGCTGGTCGCGGCGGAAGGCCCGCTCTCCATCGCCCAATTCATGACGCTTTGCCTCCACGATCCCGAGGGCGGCACCTATGCGCGCGATCCCATCGGGCGCGACTTTATCACCGCGCCGGAAATCAGCCAGACTTTCGGGGAGCTTTGCGGGCTGTGGGTGGTACAGGCATGGCACGACCAGGGACGGCCCGACCGTCCGCGCCTCGTCGAACTCGGGCCCGGCCGGGGCACGCTGATGGCCGACGCTCTTCGCGCCATTGCCGCCGCCGCGCCCGAGTTCCTCCCGCAAGCGGAAATCGTCCTGGTGGAGACCAGCCCGGCGCTCGAGGCGATGCAGAGGGACAAGCTGAAAACCTCCGCGGTGGACGTCTCCTGGCAGGCGCGTTTCGATGATTCGCTTGGCGACCGGGCGTTGTACCTACTGGCCAACGAATTCTTCGACTGCCTGCCGCTGCGCCAGTTCGTCAAGACCGCGCGCGGCTGGTGCGAGCGGATGGTGACGATCGAGGGCGGTGCGCTGGCTTTCGCGCTGGCGCCGCTGCCGGCCAATCCGTCGCTCATTCCGCCCGATCGCGCCGAAGCGCCAGATGGTGGCGTTTACGAGGTCGCGCCTTCGGCGCTGGCGCTGGCCGAAGAGATCGCGCGGATCGTCGCCGACAAGGGCGGCGCTGCGCTGATTGTGGATTACGGCTACAGCGAAGTGGGCTTCGGCGAAACGCTGCAGGCCGTCGCCGGACACAAATTCGCCGAACAGCTCGCCGAGCCTGGCGAGAGCGATCTATCGGCGCACGTGGATTTCGCGGCGCTGGCGCGGGCGGCGCAGGCAGGCGGCGCGGCCGTGTACGGCCCCGTCACCCAATGCAATTTCCTGGCGGACCTTGGCATCGGCCCTCGCGCGGAGCGGCTGATGATCGCCAATCCGAAGGAAGCGCGCGCCATCGCGGCGGCCGTCGACCGGCTGGTCAGCCCCAAAGAGATGGGCGCGCTGTTCAAGGCACTCGCCATCGCGCCGAAAACCGCACCGAAGCCGCCGGGATTTTGAGCCATGCTGGTTCTACGTTCCAAGGCTCTCGCGCTGCCCCACATCGTCCACGGCTTTTTCGGCCGGCAGGGCGGGGTGTCGGAAGGCATCTTCGCCTCGCTGAATTGCGGCCCCGGCTCGGGCGACAAGCGCGGGCTGGTGATCGAGAACCGCCGCCGCGCGATGGAGGCGTTCGGCCCCGGCGCGAAGCTCCTCACGCTCTACCAAATCCACAGCGCTAAGGCCGTGACCATCACCGAGTCTTGGGAGATTGGCGAAAGCCCCGAGGCTGACGCCATGGTAACGAATGTTCCCGGTCTGGCGCTGGGCATCCTGACCGCCGACTGCGCGCCGGTGCTGCTGGCCGACGCCGAGGCGGGCGTGATCGGTGCGGCGCACGCCGGCTGGAAAGGCGCGCTCGGCGGCGTGGTCGAATCGGCGCTCGCCGCGATGGAAAAACTCGGCGCGGTGCGCACGCGCATCGCCGCCGCCATCGGACCCTGCATCAGCCAGGCGAATTACGAGGTGGACGCGCGATTCCACAGCGAGTTCACGAAACCCGATCTCGGCACGGAACGATTCTTCGTTCCCAGCGACCGCGCCGGCCATTTCCGCTTCGACCTCGAAACCTTTGTCGCAGCGCGGCTCAAGGACGCGGGCGTCGCCAGCATCGAAAAGCTTTCGCTCTGCACCTACGCGCCGGCGGGCGATTTCTACAGCTTCCGGCGCGCGACTCACCGCGGCGAGAAGGACTACGGCCGCGAGCTTTCTGCTATCATGCTCGGGTCATGACTCGGCTGGTCTGCTTTGGCCCTGATATCTGGATTGCGGAAGGCCCGATCGTCTCTTTCCTCGGCTTTCCCTATCCCACGCGCATGGCGGTGATCCGGCTCAAGGACGATTCGCTGTTCGTCTGGTCGCCCATTGCATTGGACGAGCCGCTGCGCGCCGAGGTCGACTCGCTGGGCAAGGTGGCGCACTTGGTTTCGCCCAACAAGATTCACCATCTCTTCCTAGGGGAATGGAAGCGCGCCTATCCCGCCGCACAGCTTTACGCTTCGCCGGGCCTGCGCCGACGCCGCCGCGACCTCAAATTCGATGCCGTTCTACGCGACCGGCTCGAACCCGCCTGGACCGACGAGATCGAGCAAGTGAAGTTTCGCGGCAGCTTCGCGATGACCGAGATCGTGTTCCTGCATCGCGCCAGCCGCACCGCGATTTTCGCCGATCTGATCGAGAATTTCCCGCCCGGTTGGTTCAAGGGCTGGCGCGGCGTCCTCGCGCGCCTGGATGGAATCGTAAGCCCCGATTACGGCGCGCCGCGCGAATGGCGCGCGACATTTTGGCGGCGGAAAGCAGCGCGCAAAGCACTGGAGCGAATCCTCGCCTTTGCGCCGGAAAAGGTCGTGATCGCGCATGGTAATATGGCGCGGGAGGACGGCACGGTCTTTGTCCGCACAGCTTTTCGCTGGCTGCTTCGATAAAGCCGTTTACCCGCCCTGCCCCCCTTGCTAAAAGCCGGTCATCAAAGCGTCACAACAACGGGGTGAGCGGGCCATGGGAGAGACGAAGACAACCCGGGGTATGAAGCTGCTCGCCGGCAATTCCAACCGCCCCCTGGCCGAAGCCATCGCCCAATACCTCAAGCTGCCGATGACCAAGGCGGTGGTGCGCCGCTTCGCCGACCTGGAGATCTTCGTCGAGATTCAGGAGAACGTCCGCGGCGAGGACATGTTCGTCATCCAGTCGACCAGCTTCCCCGCCAACGACAATCTGATGGAGCTGCTCATCATCATCGACGCGCTGAGGCGCGCCTCGGCCCGGCGCATCACGGCGGTGATCCCCTATTTCGGCTATGCGCGGCAGGACCGCAAAGTCGGCCCGCGCACGCCGATCTCGGCCAAGCTGGTGGCCAATCTCATCACCCAGGCCGGAGCCCATCGCGTGCTGACGGTCGATCTGCACGCCGGCCAGATTCAGGGCTTCTTCGATATCCCGACCGACAATCTCTACGCCATGCCCTCCATCGCCAGGGACATCAAGGACTATCTGGGCGTCGGCGATCACCTGATGGTGGTCTCGCCCGACGTGGGCGGCGTGGTGCGGGCGCGCGCGCTGGCCAAACGGCTGGGCGGCGATCTGGCCATCGTCGACAAGCGCCGCGAGCGCGCCGGCGAGTCGGAAGTGATGAACATCATCGGCAAAGTCGAGGGGCGCTCTTGCATCCTGGTCGACGACATCGTCGATTCCGGCGGCACCATCTGCAACGCCGCCGAGGCCCTGATGAAGGCCGGCGCCAAGGAGGTCTGCGCCTATGCGGTGCACGGCGTCTTGTCGGGCGGCGCGGTGGCGCGCGTCCAATCCTCGGTGCTGAAGTCGATGGTGGTCACCGATTCCATCGCGGCGACGACCGAAGTGATGAAATGCAGCAACATAAGGCGCATTTCCATCGCCGGGCTGATCGGCGAAGCCATGCGCCGCATCAACAACGAAGAGAGCGTCTCGAGCCTGTTCGATTGAGGCGAGCCCCGCCATGACCACGCCCGCCGACGTCCGCAAGATCGCGCTCGCGCTTGAGGGCGTGAAGGAAGTCGATCATTGGGGCCGGCCCGCCTTCCGCACCAAGAGGCGCATCTTCGCGGTGCTCCGCCCCGACGGCCTTTATCTCCATTTGCCCGTCGAGCGCAAAGCGTTCCTGTTCGAGGCCGACCCCGCGACCTTCGTCAAATTCATGTGGGGTAAAACGCCCGAGATCATCGTCCAGCTCGACCGCATCGCCAAAAAGGAGCTTGCGGCGCTCCTGCGCGAGGCCTGGGACCAGGCGGCCCCGCCCTACAAACCGGCGCAAAAGCGTGTATCGTCGGGCTAGATTCGCGAGCGCCCTATGCCCCTGTCCGACGATTTCGACGTCCCGGCCGGCCACATTCCCCACCCGCCATCGGCGGAAGCCGTTTTCGTGCGGCGGATTCTGATTGCGGCGCTGATCGTCATCCTGCTCCTGGTCTTGTGGCGCGTATCGCTGGTCCTGATCCTGACCTTCGGCGGCATATTGGTGGCGATCTCGCTGCGGAATATTTCGGTGCCGCTCAGCCGTGCCACGCGCATTCCCGACCGCTGGGCGGTGGTCGTCACGACGCTGGGGGTGGGAGTCCTAATATACGCCTTCTTCTACCTGTTCGGCGCGCTCGCCAGCAATCAGTTCAACGCCCTGATCGACCAGATTCCCGGCGCGGTGGATTCCGTGCGGGCCTGGATGAACGCAACCTCCATCGGGCGCGGCGTGATCGGCGCGCTGGAGAATTCCTCCGGCGCCGCCTTCCGCCTGTTGAGCGCCCTGCCCTTGGCGGGCGGCATCCTGGGCGGCATCGGCGAGGTGATCCTGGTCGCCGCAGTCGGCATCTATTTCGCGACCGATCCGCACGTCTACGTCACGGGAATGCTCAGACTGGTGCCGCCGCGCCGGCGCGAGCGCGCCCGCCAGATCCTCGACGCGATGGGCGTGGCGCTGCGCAAATGGCTGATCGGCATGACGCTGGACATGCTGCTGCTCGGCGTGATGACGGGCGTCGGCATGTGGCTGATCGGCGTGCCGCTGCCCCTGGCGCTGGCCGTGCTGTCCGGCGTCGCGGTCTTCGTGCCCTATATCGGCCCGGCGATCGCGACCATTCCCGGCCTGCTCCTGGCGCTCAGCGTCAGCCCGACGCTGGCGCTCTATGCCGCCTTCGTCTACCTGGTCGTGCTGATGATCGAAGGCAATATCAGCCAGCCGCTGTTGCAGCGCTGGATGGTTTCGCTTCCGCCGGTCGTAAACCTGCTGGCGATCCTAGTGTTCGCGCCGCTGTTCGGCATCTGGGGCGCGGTGCTGGCGACGCCGCTCGCCGTCGCGTTGTGGGTGCTGATCCAGAAGGTCTATATCGAGGACGTGCTGGACGACCACGCGCGCTGAGTGCCTCAGGTTGCGCGCGGCGCGCCCATCCGCTACAAGCCTGCCCTTTGCGGCCTCAAGCCGGCCCTCCGGCATTTTGAAAACGCCGTAAAATCAAGGACTTATTTCCATGCGTCAGCTCCAGGAACTCAGCGTCGAGCCCCGCTCCGGCACTGGCAAGGGCGCGGCCTACCAGGCCCGCAACAAGGGCAATGTCCCGGCCGTGGTTTATGGCGGCAAGGAAGACGCCGTGAACGTCTCCGTCGATGCCACGACGCTGGCGCGCCACGTGGAGGGCGGTTCGTTCCTGACGACGCCGGTTCTGCTCAGCCTCGAGGGCAAGAAGACGCGCGTGATCCCCCGCGCCCTGCAGCTCGATCCCGTCAGCGACCGCCCGGTGCATGTCGATTTCATGCGCCTCATCGAGGGCGCCACGGTGCGCCTCGCCATTCCGGTCCGTTTCCGGGGCAAGGAAAATTCGCCCGGCATCAAGCTCGGCGGCGTGCTCAACATCGTGCGCCACGAGGTGGAGCTGATCTGTCCGGCCGACAACATTCCCGACTACATCGAGGGCGATCTGTCCGAAATGGACATCCGCGATTCGCTGCACATCTCGGCCTTCAAGCTGCCGCCCGGCGTTAAGCCGGTCATCGCCGACCGCGACTTCACCGTGGCCTCGATCGTCGCGCCGACCCACATCATCGAAGAGCAGAAAGCCGCTGCCGCCGCTGCCGCTGCCGCCGCTCTCGCCCCGGTGGTCGAGGAGGAGGCCGTGCCCGTCGAAGGCGCCGTGCCCGGTGCGGCGCCTGCCGCTCCCGGCGCCGCCGCGCCCGCCGCCGGCGCTGCCGCTGCCGCCGCACCTGCCGCTGGCGGCAAGGGTGCCCCCGCTACGGGCGCCAAGGCCGCCCCCGCGTCCAAAGCTCCGGAGAAGAAGTAGCCGGACGCACGCCTGCGCGAGTATTCTCGCCGCATGTCGGATTCACCGCTCCTCATCGCCGGCCTGGGCAATCCCGGTACGCAGTACGCGCGCAACCGCCACAATGCGGGCTTCATGGCGGTGGATACGATCCACGAGAGCTACGAGTTCGGGCCGTGGCGCGCCAAATATCAGGGCATGGCCTGCGAAGGAAAACTGGCGCGTCGCAGGACCTATCTGCTGAAGCCGATGACCTACATGAACGACAGCGGGCTCTCGCTCGGCGCCGCAGCGCGGTTCCTGAAGCTGCCGCCCTCCGCCATCGTCGTGATGCATGACGAAGTCGATCTCGCCGCCGGGAAACTCAAGGCCAAGACCGGCGGCGGCGATGCGGGGCACAACGGCCTGCGCTCGATCACCGCGGTGCTCGGGCCCGATTACCATCGCGTGCGCATCGGGGTGGGCCATCCCGGCGGGAAGGAGCGCGTTCGCGGCCATGTGCTGCAGAATTTTTCCACAGCGGACGAGGACTGGCTGGTCGACGTGCTCTCCGCCATCGCCGAGGCGGCGCCTCTGCTTGCGCAAAACGATCTGATCGGCTTCATGAACAAGGCGGCGCTGATCGTTCATCCGCCTGCGAATAAAGCGAAGCCGGAAATGGACGGGGAGTGATGGGATTCAAATGCGGCATCGTCGGGCTGCCGAACGTCGGCAAGTCGACGCTGTTCAATGCGCTGACCCAAACCGCGGCGGCGCAGGCGGCGAACTATCCCTTCTGCACCATCGAGCCGAATGTCGGCGACGTGGCGGTGCCGGACGCACGGCTCGACAAGCTGGCGGCCATCGCCAAGTCGGCCGAGATCGTGCCCACCCGTATCACCTTCGTGGACATCGCAGGCCTGGTGCGCGGGGCGTCCAAGGGCGAGGGGCTCGGCAATCAGTTCCTTGCCAACATCCGCGAGGTGGACGCCGTCGTCCACGTGCTGCGCTGCTTCGAGGACAATGACGTGGTGCATGTCGAAGGGCGTATCGATCCGGTCAGCGATGCCGATGTGGTGGAAACCGAGCTGATGCTGGCCGATCTCGAAAGCCTGGAAAAGCGCGTCAAGCCGCTCGAAAAAAGGGCGCACTCCGGCGAGAAGGAAGCCAAGGAACAGCTGGCGCTGATGATGAAGGCGCTCGATTTGTTGCGCGCGGGCAAGCCGGCGCGGCTGGCGGAGCTGTCGCATGAGGAGGGCGAGCCCTATCGCCTGCTCGGATTGCTGACGCAAAAGCCCGTGCTCTATGTCAGCAATGTCGACGAAGCCTCGGCGGCCACGGGGAACAAATATTCGGCGGCGGTGGAGGCAATGGCCAAGCGCCAGGGCGCCGGCGCCATCGCGATCTCGGCGCGCATCGAGGAGGAGGTGGCGCAGCTGGCACCTGCCGAGCGCGCGGAATTTCTCTCGAGCCTCGGCCTCGAAGAGCCCGGTCTGAACAAGCTGATCCGCACGGGCTACGAGTTGCTCGGCCTCATCACCTTTTTCACCGCTGGGCCGAAGGAATCCAAAGCCTGGACGGTGCACAAGGGCGCGCGTGCGCCCGAAGCCGCGGGCGTCATCCACACCGATTTCGAGCACGGCTTCATTCGCGCCGAAACCATCCCTTACGAAGAATATGTCGCCCACAACGGCGAAGCCGGCGCCCGCGACGCGGGCAAATTCCGCCTGGAAGGCAAGGAATATGTCGTGCAGGACGGCGACGTCATGCATTTCAGGTTCAATACCTAGAGGAGCGACACCATGGCCGCAGGCAAGATGATCTCGATGAAGATGGCGGACGGCAAGTCCATCGGCGTCTATCGCGTCGAACCGAAAGTGCGGCGGGGCGCCCTGGTGCTGATCCAGGAAATCTTCGGCATCAGCGAGCATATCAAGGCCTGCTGCGACGGCTATGCGGCGGACGGCTATGAGGTGCTGGCGCCGTCGCTGTTCGACCGCGAGGCGCCGGGCTTCGTCGCCGGCTATACGCCGGAAGAGATGCAAAAGGGCGCGGCGCTAGCCTATGGCGCGCCGCTCGAACAGCGCGTGAGCGATACTCAAGTCTGCATCGATGCGCTGAAAGGCCCGGTGCTCATCACCGGTTATTGCTATGGCGGATCGGTGGTGTGGGCGGCGGCCTGCCGCTGCACCGGCCTCGCGGCGGCGTCGAGCTATTACGGCAAGCTGGTGCCGGAGATGGCGGACGAGACGCCCAAATGCCCGACCATCTGCCATTTCGGCAAGACGGACGCGAGCATCCCGCTCGACGGCGTGCAGAAGTTCGCCGCCAAACATCCCGAGGTGGCGGTCTATCTCTACGACGCGGGCCACGGCTTCAATTCCGACCGCCCGACGCACCATAACACCGCCGCCGCGAAACTGGCGCGCGAACGGACGATCGAGCTGTTCCGGAAGAACGAGAAGTAACTGCTAGTTTGCGGGAAACTGCCCGCGCAATCCCACTTCGCTCGCGGGGCACATGCCGCGTTCGGTGATGAAGGCCGTCACCAGCCGCGCGGGGGTCACGTCGAAGCCGGGATTGGCGGCGGGCGAGCCGGGAGCGGCGATCTCCACCGTCGCCACTGCGCCGCCGGGCAGCCGTCCGGTCATCTTCAACACTTCGTCTTGAGAGCGCTCTTCGATGGGAATCTCCGCGCCCGACGCCAGCGTCCAATCGATGGAGGGGGACGGCACGGCCCCGTAGAACGGCACGCCATTGTCTTTCGCGGCCAGCGCCTTCAAATAGGTGCCGATTTTGTTGGCGAAATCGCCGTTCCGCGTTACCCGGTCGACGCCGACGATACAAAGATCGACGCGGCCGGTCTGCATCAGATGGCCGCCGGCATTGTCGGCGATGATGGTGTGCGGCACGCCATGCGCGCCGAGTTCATAGGCCGTCAGCGAAGCGCCCTGATTGCGCGGCCGCGTTTCGTCCACCCAGACATGCAGCGGAATGCCCGCATCGTGCGCCATGTAGATCGGCGCGGTCGCCGTTCCCCAATCGACGCATGCCAGCCAGCCGGCATTGCAATGGGTGAGAATGTTCAGCGGCCCGCTCTTCTTCGCCGCCGCCGCGCGGAAGATTTCCAGCCCGTGCACGCCGATCTGGCGGCAGACCTCGACGTCTTCGTCGCAGATCGCGGCGGCCTCGCGCCAGGCCAGCGCGAAACGCTCGTCATGGCCGCGATTGTGCAGCACGTCGTGCATCCGCTTCAGCGCCCAGCGCAGGTTCACCGCGGTCGGCCGCGTCGCCTGAAGCATGTCGAGCGCGCGGATCAGCGCCTTGCTCGACGGTTCGTCACGCATTGTAACCGCGACGCCATAGGCCGCCGTGGCCCCGATCAAGGGCGCGCCGCGCACGACCATGCTCTTGATCGCCTGCGCGCAATCCACGGCGGTGCGCAGCACCACCGTGGTGAATTCGTGCGGCAGCTTGGTCTGGTCGATGACTTCCACGGCCTCGTCGGCGCGCGGCCAGATCGTGCGGTAATGTCTGCCGTGAATCTTCACGCCAGATTCACCGGCGCGGTGACAGCCATCGAGGGATATTTGGCGAAGCCCTCATACCAGGCGCTGAGATTCGGCCGCGTATCGCGCCAGCCCGGCACGACCTCGCGGAAATCGAGATAGCCGAGCGCGCAGCCCACCGCGATCTCACCGATGGTGATCTTCTCGGCGAAGCGAGCGCGCTCCAGCGCATCGAGCGAGCGGGCGATCACCGCCGTCTGCTTGTCCATGAAGGCCTGGCTCTTCTCGCCCTCGGGCCTGCGCTTTTCGTAGATCAGCGCCACGGCCGCGTCAGCCAGGCCGTCGCCCAGCGCCTGCAAGGTAAGCGCCCGCCAGCGCCCGGAAACCTCGCGCCAGATCGTCATGCCGGGAAAGAATTTCCCGCCGCCCATCTCGTTCAGATATTCGCAGATCACCGGGGAATCGATCAGCACCGAGCCGTCGTCGAGGATCAGCGCCGGGATCTTGCCCAGTGGATTGGTCCGGCGCAGCTCATCGCTCGCCGCCGGGTTGACCGGAATTTCCTCGACCAGCCCGCCGAGGTCGAGTTCGCGGATGATGACGCGCGCCTTGCGGGCGAACGGCGATGCCGGCGACATGTAGAGCTTCATCGCCGCCTCAGTGCCCCTCGAACGCCACCAGCGTGGTGACCTCTTTGCCCAGCGCGCGAATCTTGTCGGCGCCGCCAAGCTCGGGCAGGTCGATGACGAAGCAACAGCCGATCACTTTCGCCCCGGCGCGCTCCAATAATTTGATCGCGGCAAACGCCGTTCCGCCGGTGGCGATCAGATCGTCCACCACCACGACATATTCGCCGGTCCTGATGGCATCGGTGTGGATTTCGATGCGGTCGCGGCCATATTCGAGATCGTATTCCTCACCAATCACATCAAAGGGCAGCTTGCCTTTCTTGCGGATCGGCACGAAGCCGGTGGAGAGCTGATGCGCCACCGCGCCGCCGAGGATGAACCCGCGCGCCTCGATGCCCGCCACCTTGTCGATGCGCACACCGACATAGGGCTCGACCAGCGCGTCGACCGCGGCGCGGAAGGCGCGCGGATTGCCGAACAGAGTGGTGACGTCGCGGAACTGGATCCCCTTCTTGGGATAGTCCGGGATGGTGCGGATGACGGATGCGAAGTCCATGATCGTTCTTTCGCGTTTACCTCATGCTTCGACCAGCTCAGCATGAGGGAATGATTGTAGCCCTCACACTGAGCTTGTCGAAGGGTGAGGACGCAAGACTCTGCCCGCCACGGCGTCGAGCTTGGCGGCAAGCTTGGGATCGCGCTTGTCGGGCGCGGTGATGAGCGCGCTGTCGAGCACAAGCTCGATCGGCGACGGGAAGTGCTCGGGGCCGAGCAGCTTTGCCGCGCGGCAGACCAGCTTGCGGGCGTTATCCGCATTGGCGTGCAGCACATTGACCACCGCGTCCACCGTCACCTGATCGTGGCCGGGATGCCAGCAATCGTAATCGGTGACCATGGCGACCAGCGCATAAGGCAGTTCCGCCTCGCGCGCCAGCTTGGCTTCCGGCATCGCCGTCATGCCAATCACCGAACAGCCCCAGGAGCGGTAAAGCTCGGATTCGGCCAGCGTCGAGAATTGCGGGCCTTCCATGCAGATGTAGGTGCCGCCCTTGGCGTGCTTGATGCCTTCCGCTTTCGCCGCTTCGACCAGCGTTTCGCTCAGCCGCGGGCAGACCGGATGGGCCATCGGCACATGCGCCACGAAGCCCGGCCCGAAGAAACTCTTCTCCCGCGCGAAGGTGCGGTCGATGAACTGGTCGACCATCGCGAAGGTGCCCGGCGGCAACTCCTCCTTGAGCGAGCCGCAGGCCGAGACCGAGATCGCGTCGGTGACGCCCGCGCGCTTCAGTGCGTCGATGTTGGCGCGGTAGTTGATCGTGCTCGGCGTCTGGACGTGGCCACGGCCGTGGCGCGGCAGGAAGACCATGTCGACGCCGGCATAAGTGCCGAACAAAAGTTCGTCCGAAGGCTCGCCCCATGGGCTTTTCACCCGCTCCCAGCGTGGATTTTCCAGGCCGGCGATGTCGTAGACGCCGCTGCCGCCGATGATGCCGAGGACCGTCTTCATTGCGAAATTCCAATCGCCTCCGGCCCGAAGCGCCGCCCGACGCTGCGGCAGGTAAGCGGGAAGGACATCTACAAGATTACGCTATGCTTTGGTAACTTATTTTTCGGGCGGTGACGGATCAATCGGGCGGGGCTCAAATCATGGACAACGGCGCAGACATGCTTTTCCAGCTGCACAAGCTGGTGGAGGCATTCGTGCAGATCGCCAACCAGAATCAAGGTCTAGGCCGTGTTGACAAAGGGATTCACTGGGACGCGCTGATGTGATTCAAGACTGCCTTCTGGAGGGAGGCGGTTTTGATTCGCGGACTGATGAGCGATGCGGAATGGGCGTTTTTCGAGCCA
>Ga0182027_10001327_pt1 | contig 41657 bp, 37 predicted proteins | sample 712E1DmetaG_FD_121300 | JGI IMG/M metagenome (GOLD analysis project Ga0182027, IMG submission 121300) | Permafrost microbial communities from Stordalen Mire, Sweden - 712E1D metaG (Illumina Assembly) | ecosystem: Environmental > Terrestrial > Soil > Wetlands > Permafrost | place: Sweden...
AATAATCCGTTGAGTTTCTCAGGAATAGTAAATACCACATGAAAATAGGGAACCCCAAGCAGATCCTGCTTTCTGCTTTCTATCCAGGATTCCCGGCGCGTATTCTGGCATTTGGGGCAATGACGGTTACGGCAACTGTTGTATGAAATACGAATATGACCACACTCATCACATCGATCCTTATGTCTGGAAAAAACACTCGCTTTGACAAGTCTTCGCCGGAACAATTTTACCACTTCTAATTGCTGATTTCTAATAAGATATCGTGGTCATTAAAAATCGGCAAAGGGTAGTCAGTAGCTCCGGTTTTTCCACGAGGCAAGGTGTAACGAACCGATGTTCCGTTATAATCCCGGCAATCACGGCTTTTATGGATAATAAATACAATAGGACATTAAAACCCTGCTTTCCTAAAAAAGATTAAAATATTTGTTTATTTTTATTCCTTCTTTACAGGACATCCACCCGGCATGAGAAAGACCCTTCTGATCCTGCTGATTGCCTTTACTTTTTGCAATGGATACTCCCAGCAAACCTCATACAGGGTCGGGATCAAGGCGGGCATCAACTACATCCACCTGGAAAACTATGGAAAAGGGTTCTACTCCGACTTCGAGGCCAAGTCGGGCTACAGTATCGGCGCATTATTTGAATATACCCATGGGGGTTTCCTGAATTACTCCATCACGCCGGAGATCCTGTTTACTCAGTCGAGGACCGATGTTGACCTCCTGTATATCACGAATTGCATGGCGGTTATACAAACGATCGATATTCCCCTCACTTTCAAGCTTGGCTTGCAGCTTAGCAAAATATTCAGGCCGTATGTACTTGCAAACATATATGGATCCTTTATGACGACGTATTCCGGGAAGCTGTTCGACCTGCTCGACATAGATCATACTGCACCCGGGAACAAGATCAACAGGGTGTATTTCGGGCTCAGTACCGGGATGGGGTTCAACCTCTGGTGTCTTCAGTTCGAAGGGAGATACAGGTGGAACCTGGTCAGGATAAACACCGATGATTATACCGCCCTGAAACAGATGGGGCTGGAACTTTCATGCGCAATCTACTTTTAATACAGGATAATTTGAAGCAAACCGGAAGATGAAAAAGATACTGTTATTTGGTCTGTTGCTTTTCACCCTGACCACCTGCAAGAAAGCTCCGCTCGACGAGTTCCTCTTCCTGGTGAGGGTCGATAAAGTCGAGGTGATCGACAAGTACACCATGGCAACCAGGCTGAAACAAAGCCCGAATTCGACGCTGTACAAGGCACTGCCGAATAAGAAGATCAAAGTGGCTACCATCATTTACAACACTACCGACCCCAAGGGGAACCCCATCCTGGCTTCGGGTGCCATTTTTTACCCCTCTGCCGATGTGGATTATGAAAGGTTGGGTACCATCCTGGGCTGCCATTTCACGCTGGGGGCCAATTACGAAGTCCCCTCCCAGAAGGGGGCAGTGACTGAAGGGCTTTTCTCTCTATTTGGTTACGTTGTTGTAGCCCCTGATTATATCGGGTACGGCGCATCCAGGGACCTGGTCCATCCCTATTATGATGTGATCAGTACCGGCCAGGCCAGTGCCGATATGCTTCTTGCCTCCAAGGAATATTTTGCCTCGATCAGCAGGAAAGTCGCGCATAAGGTCACCGTCATGGGATACTCCCAGGGTGGCCAGGCGTCGCTTGCGTTCCTCAAATTTGTCGAAACGACCCCTCTGTACCAGGACGCATTCGTGATTGACCAGGTGTTTGCAGGCGGTGGAGCTTACGACCTCATCAAATCGTACGATACTTTTGTGGCCACGAATTACAGCAGCCAGCCGGTTACCATACCGCTGCTGATCCTTGGGATGAATTACGGGGATAGCCTTGACCTGGATCTCAGTAAGATGTTTTCGGGGCCACTTCTTGCGCACTACCAGGATTGGATTCTGTCAAAAAATTACACTACCGACCAGGTTTCGGCCATGATAGGGGAAACGAAACTGACGAGGATCATGGCTCCCGAAGCATTTGACACCCTGAACCCGAACACAATTAAATTCAGGAGAGCCTTAAGGAACAACAGCCTGATCGTGTATGGGAAGATAACTGACTGGGTGCCAAAAGCCAAGATCACCCTGCTGCATGCGACAAAGGACACTATCGTCCCTTACGAAAATACCGACAGTGCTTACAAGGCATTCCAGGCGGCGGGCTGCGATGTCACCAAAGTTGATATTCCAAACAAAGACCATAAGGATGCTGGGCCGGATTTTTACACCTATGTTATGCTGCATTTATTGGTTTAATTTACTGGGGTTGAGGATCAGGTTAGCCATACTGGTTGTTTTACTGAGTCTTGCCGGGCCGGAAGCCCAGGCAAAAAAGGACTATTCCAGGCATCACAAGGGATATTTCTGCGATGTGGGTATTGCTTTCGGCGGGACCTTCCCTAAAGGCAGCAACCCGAATGCAATCCTTGAGGTGTATACCACCCATGGCTACCAGTTTTCCAATACGTTTTCCATGGGCGCAGGGGTTTCCACTTTCAATACCGAAACCCTTAACGTGTATCTCCAGTTATGGTTCAACCTGCGCAGTATCAATGATGCCAGGACTCATTATCCGTATATTGCCTTGAAAGGGGGTTATTCGTGGAGTACATGGACCGGCGATACCTGGGGCGATGACAGGGGCCCGATCGAGGAGATCAAACTCGGCTGGTCTTTTTATACTAAAGAAGCTAATCTGAGATGGAGCGTATTTGCGGCACCCAGCCTTTATCAGTTCCATTTTATCCCGAAGATCGGGCTGGCATTCGAATTCTAGGATATCCAACCGGTTAATACCGCGAAGGTCCTGTTTTAGTTTTTCATGAATTTTCCTTCCAGAACCGTTCCCTTATTTTTAAGGAGAACCAGATATGCACCTGGACTGAGTGGTGTAACATCAATCCTGTTATAAGGAGGTAAGGCCTCTGATTCCATCAGCTGCCGCCCCGTCATATCCAGGATAGTAATCTGGCCGGCTTCCGGAATTTGCACAGTCATTACATCCGAGGCAGGGTTAGGATATATTCTTATGGTACCGGAAGGCTTTCTTTCACTGCTGATCCCTGCAGGATAACCGCCCCCGTTCACTGTCTTCAGGACTAAGGCGCTATCGCCCCCGGTTGTTTCACCTGCCGCAAATCCGGTATCATGACTTGGGAAGTAAAGCGAATAAAGAACACCGCTGCCTGTATTTGTACTGTACCATGTCTTTCCGTAATCATTCGTTTTAACGATCTCTCCTCCGTCACCGGCAGCAAAACCGGTGCGCGGACTTGTGAAAAACAATGACCAGAGTGTTGAAAATCCGTTGTCATACACTACATTCCAGGTATTTCCGCCGTCAATGGTTTTAATGATCTTACCGTTAGCCAGTTCCCCCGACGGCGGCCAGTATTGCCCAGCGGCATAGCCTGTGTCTTTATTTATAAAATAAAGGGCCATGATCTGGGGAGCATCGGCAACAGGGATCACAGTATTGCTTTTTCCCCCGTCGGTGGTTTTAAGTATCTCTCCTTCATAGCCACCTGCATAGCCTGTATCCTTTGAAGTAAAGTATAGCGAATACAAAGGGTATGAGTACCCATTGCTAATACTGGCCCAGCTCTCTCCTCCATCGACAGTCTTAAGAAAATCGCAGGCCATTCCCCAGGGCTCGTCACTTTGCCCGCCTACTGCGTAACCTGTTTGCGTGTCGGTAAAGAAGACATCTGACAAATCATGAGCCAGCAAGACAGTTTTAAAATCCCAGGATAGCCCTCCGTTTTCAGTCTTCAGTATGGTTCCATTCTCACCTGCTACCACACCTGTATCAGCGGATATAAAAAAAACAGAATTTAACAGAGTCATGGCACCTGAATTCAACTGGGTCCATTTTCCCCCGCCGTTGGTTGTTTTAAGTATTGTTCCGTTCACACCTGCAGCAAAACCCGTTCTGGTATCAATAAAAAACACTGAAGAAAGAAGATCCGGATAGTTTGTATTCACAGGCGCCCATTGCCCCGAGACCTGGAGAGCCGCGAGCAAGGCTAAAAATGTAAGAACAACATATCGCATAAAATCAACCTTTAAAAACAATAAATATACAACGATAAGTTATGTTTTTAAACCAGTTACTCGTACCTGAGAGCATCTATCGGGTTCAAACCGGCAGCCTTGCGGGCCGGGTACCACCCGAAGAAAATCCCGATGGCGGTTGAGAACAGAAATGACAGTACGATCGACTGAACCGTTATTGTTACAGGCCAGTTCATAACACTGGCAATCACGCCTGAAGCAGTTATTCCAACCCCGACCCCCAGAAAACCTCCTATAAGGCTGATCATCAGGGCTTCGATAAGGAACTGCAACAATACATCTCTTCCCCTTGCACCAACTCCCATGCGTATACCGATTTCGCGGGTTCTTTCGGTTACGGATACAAGCATGATATTCATGATGCCGATCCCGCCCACGAGAAGGGAGATACTCGCTATGCTTGCCAGCAAAGCAGTAAGGATACTTGAAGTTGCTGTTGCCATGCTCGCTATATCCGCCTGTGATCGGATGGAAAAGTCCGGATCCTCGGAAGGTCCCAGCCGATGTCTTTCTTTCAGGACCTGGGTCACTTCGTCCGTTGCTTCTGGGATCTGTTTTTCTGATGTTGCTGAAAGCATGATGCTCTGGATATATTGTACCGTGAGCATGCGTACCTGGACCGTGTTGAAGGGTGCAATGACGATGTCATCCTGGTCCTGGCCCCATGCATTCTGACCTTTCGCAACTATCAGTCCAATGACCTGAAAGGGGATTTTATTGATCCTGATTATCCTTCCAGTCGGGTCCTGTCCTTCCCCGAATAAATATTTATTGACGGTTTGCCCGATGATACAGACTTTATTTGCTGTACGGTCATCCATCATAGTATAAATCGCTCCTTTCTCAAGGTCCAGGTTCCTTATGTTGAAATAATCGGGATACACTCCCCACACTGAAGTTCTCCAGTTATTGCTTCCGGCAATAAGCTGCCCGCTTGTCCTGACTGTCGGAGTGGAATACATCACTGCCGGACAACGGCTGGCGACTGCCTTGTAATCATCAATAGTAAGTTTGATACTGGAACCTGCTTCCAGTCTGACTCCGCCGGTCATGCTGGCCGAAGGAAAAACCGTAAGAAGGTTGGTCCCGAGGCTGGCAATCTGTTTCTGAATGCTCTCTTTCGATCCCTGGCCTATGGCGAGCATGGCAATGACCGATCCGACCCCGATAATGATCCCGAGCATGGTCAGGAATGTCCTCATCTTATTCTTGGCCAAAGACCTCAACGCAGCCACTAACTGGTTTTTAAGTTTCATATGGTCTCCTCCTCCTTTAATACGGGCATTGTTAAGATTTCAGCAGCCGCATTCCTTGGTTTTTCCACCAGGATATCCTTTTGGATCCTGCCATCCCTGAATGATATATTCCTGTCGGTATAGGCGGCGATATCCGGTTCATGAGTTACGATCACAACCGTTATCCCCTTTGTGTTCAACAGCTGGAAGATGCTCATGACTTCCACGCTGGTACGTGTGTCAAGGTTACCTGTGGGTTCATCTGCAAGGATGACTACCGGGTCGTTTACCAAAGCCCTGGCGATGGCAACCCGTTGTTGTTCTCCCCCTGAAAGCTGGTTCGGCATATGATGAGCCCGGTCGGCCAGCCCTACGGATTCAAGTGCCCTGATCGACCGTTCTTTCATTTCCTTTGAACTGATCTTGCTGTTATACATCAATGGGAGTTCAACGTTTTCAAGGGCAGAAGTACGGGAAAGCAGGTTGAATGACTGGAATACAAATCCGATTTTTTTATTTCTCAGATGGGCGAGCTGGTCTTTATTCATCTTTCCGACATCAACCCCGTCCAGCATATATTCACCTTTGGTAGGGACATCAAGGCAGCCGATTATATTCATAAACGTCGATTTTCCCGAGCCGCTCTTCCCCATGATGGCAATAAAATCGCTTTTATTAATGTCCATATTGATCCCTCTGAGGGCATGCACTTCCATGTCGCCCATCTTATACACCTTTACAAGGTGCCTGACCGATATAATTGTCTCCTTCATGTTAACGGCCTCCTCTTGCACCTCCGGCAGGCGGTTGCTGCGGACGGCCCATCTGCGGTGCAAACGGGCTTTGCTGCTGGGTTGTCTGCTGGCCGGAATTGGTATTTACGATACCCGTGACGAGTTCATCACCTTCTTTTATTGAACCTTCGACCTCGGTGTAACTATTATCCGAGATCCCTGTCCTCACCCGTCGGGGCATTATCAGGTTGCCCTGTTTCACCCATACCATTCCCATCCTCTGGTGCATACCGCCCTGGCTTCCCCAGCCCTGGCCCTTTACATTCCCTTGTCCGCCGGCATTCTGGGTTGCATTCTGGCCAAAACCGCCCGACCCTCCCTGGCGGCCCGATTGATTAAGCGCACCGGTACCCTGCTGTGAAGATCCCTGGCTGCCGTTTTGTCCACGCATACCTGAACCCTGCTGGTTTCCCTGGCCCTGTTGCGCAGTCGCAGCCATCTGCCCTCCGCTTCCGCCTTGTGTTCCTGAACCCGGCTGGCTTCCGCTTCCACTCTGACCCGATTGCCTCCGGGCCATGTATTTCTGCGCCCTTTCTATCATTTTCTGAACAGAGTCAGGATACTCCTTTATATGACGATCAAAATATTCCTGGGGTGGCCAGAACCTCAATGCTGCGGATGGGATTTTCATCACGTTCAGCGCTTCCTGGGTCTTGACTGAGAGATTTGCTGTCATCCCCGGCATCAGCCTTAAATCCTCATTCGGAACGTTGATCACAACGGTATAATTGACTACATTCTGAACCGTTGTCGGCTGTAGCCTGATCTGCCAAACCGTTCCTGAAAACGTCTGATCCATGTATGCATCAACCTTAAAGGAAACTTCCTGTCCTACTTTGATCTTGCCGATATCAGCTTCATCAATGCTGGCCTGCAGCTGCATCTTTTTCAGGTCATTCGCAATGGAGAACAGGGTTGGCGTACTGAAGCTGGCTGCCACCGTCTGCCCTATATCCACATTCCTTGAAATGACCACGCCTGAAACCGGAGCAACAATCCTTGCATAATTCAAATTGATAATGGCCCTGTCAAGCGCTGACTGGGCTGATTTTTCATTCGCCTGGGCCGTTTCATAATCTGACTGGCTCTGGTCGAAATCTGACTGGGCCAGAACTTTCTGCTCCAACAGTGTCTTGTTGCGCTCATAGGTCCGCTTTGTCAGCCTGGTCTGTACCTGGGCCCTGAAAAGAGAGGATCTGGCATCCTGCACTGAAGAATAAAGAAAAGTTGTATCAAGAACGGCTATCAACTGTCCCTTTTTAACATAAGAATTGAAATCCACATAGATCCTGGTAATGATCCCTGAAACCTGGGTGCCTACAGCAACAGTGGTGTCGGGATTTAAAGTACCAGTCGCCGTTACAAGGATCTGAAGATCTCCCTTTTCGACCTTCCCGGTACGGAATTCAATTAGCTTTTCTGATTTTCCCACCAGCAGGAAATAGCCTAAAGCAAGGAGGGCGAGAATCACTACTATCAGTAAAATCCAATACGTCTTTTTCATTGTATGAGAATAGTTAAATTTTTAAAATGTTATCGTTTTACCCTGGTAAAAATCCAAGATCTTGGATTGAAAAATGAAATTATATTTTGTTTGAATTAAACTTGACACTGATAAAACATAGGCGTTCTTCTGGATAAGGTAATCGGTCGTACTCATGACACCTACATTGTATTTCTTCTCTGCATTTTTAAACGCCATCTCCGTTGAACTCAACTGGATCTTGCCTGCCTCATAAGACTTGGCGGCAGCTTTAAGACTGGCATAGGTCTGTTCTATATTCATCCTCAGGGTCATCTGTGTGTTGAGTTCGTTAAGCTCGGCTGTTTTTTCGTTTACCCTCGATCGTTCAATGCTGCTTTGCAGGGAGCGGTTACTGTATATCGGTATGTTTAATCCAAGGTTAAGAGCCTGTCCAACATTATCATAAACCTGGGTATACCAGGGAACACTCTCAGGATTCACCTCGGAAGTTTTACGGCTGGAAGAATAATTGGAACTCAACCCGGCCGAAAAAGTCAGCCTGGGCCATCTGGCTCCTGTGGCAATTCTAATGGCCATTTTGGAACTGGCTGTATTAAGCGATGCAGCCTGTATCTGCGGCATGGCTGCCAGGGCTTTCTGATAAATCACGTCCTTGCTCTGAAGCAGGTCAAGCCCGGGTTCGCCAAATTTCGGGACCTCAATATCAAAACTGTCGATCACCGGGATCTGCATCAGTTGCATCAGGGTCACCCTGTCAAGATCGAGCTGAATATCGGCATTTACATAGGTAACATAATCCGTGGCAAGCTGTGATTTGATCAGCAGGAGGTCCCCTTCGGCAGACTTACCTACATTCAGCTGCTTCTGTATCCGGTCCACCTGGATTGTATCGGCTGAGAGCTGGTTCCAGGCTGTTCTAACTATCTCGTATTGCAGTAACATCTGCAGATAACCGGTTGTAACACTCAGGATGACTGCATACTTTGCATTTTCAACATTGTATTTACCGGCTTCAATATTCATTTTATACTCTTTGATGGTATTATTATTCTGCAAACCGTTGAACAGGTTGTAAGAGGAGTTCAGGCTGTAATTTCCCGAATGAAATGTTCCGACAACAAACTGGTTGGTTGATGTATTAACATTATTTCCTATGTTGTACGATTCCCCCACACTGGCACTCAGGCTGGGAATACGGTTGGCCTTGGATTGCTCAAGACTGATCTTGTTAAGCTCATTTGCAAGAACAGTCTGGTTGACCGAAATATTGCGTTTTAACGCAGTATCAAGGCATTGCTGGAATGTCCATGGTTTCTTCTGCGACCATCCGGCAAGAGAAAGTAACAACAGGATGCTAAGTAAAAAAGATATTCGTTTCATGATTTGATTGTTTAATTCTCTTATTCCATTATCTTGTTTTTCTGAACCAGGCTCAAAAAGCTTTCCTTGTAATGATCGCTGAGCGGGATCTCTTTCCCCCTGACCGAGATAAAACTCTTGTGTATAAAATCAATTTTATCAAATGCAACGATAAATGATCGATGAACCCTGATAAAGTCGTACATGGGCAATTTCTCTTCAATCGATTTCATACTCATCTGCGTGAGTAAAGGCTTCTCCCCGCAATATATTTTAACATAGTCCTTCAGGCCTTCGATATAAAGAATATCCTGGAGGTCAATTTTAACCAGTTTGTAATCAGCCCTCACAAACAGGTAGTGTGAACCGTAGGTAACTGATTTACGCGAAGTTCCCGCCTTTTCATGCAGTTCGAGATATTCGTGGGCTTTGTTGACGGCTTTCAGAAAACGTTCGAAAGAATAGGGCTTCAGCAGGTAATCGATGACATCCAGTTCAAAACCTTCCACTGCATACCTTGAAAAGGCGGTAGTGAAAATGACAGCCGGTTTATGCTGAAGGCTTTTCAGGAACTGTATCCCGCTTATATCAGGCATCTGGATGTCCAGGAAAAGCAGGTCTATATTCTGTTCTTTCAGAACATTCAGGGCATCAAAGGCATTGGTGAAGCTGCCGCAAAATTCAAGAAAAGGTATCTTGCTGATGTTGTCTTCAAGCAACTCCAGGGCAAGTGCCTCATCGTCGATGGCAATACACTTGATCATAACAAGTCAATTTTTAGCATTATCTGATATTTTAAATCCGATTCTTTTATATCAAGTATATGCTTGCCGGGATAAAGCAGCTCCAGCCGGCGGCGCACATTCTTGAGCCCGATACCCGACTCTTCAAGATTACCGCGATCCCTTGCAGACGGCTTTGTGTTTTCAACTGAAAACATCATTTCGCCGGGATCTGTCTTCAGTTCAATCCTGATCACCGAATGGTCCTTATAGCTGATCCCGTGCTTAAATGCATTTTCAACGAAAGGGATCAGGAGCAAAGGTTCGACCTGTATCATCGAACTGTCGCCGCTGATATTAAAGGTCAGGTCAACTTTATCGCCAAGCCTGATCTTCTGAAGCTCGATAAAGTTATTGAGGTATTCTACTTCATCCGTAAGGCCCACCTTGTCCTGCCTGGAATCAGTAAGCATGTACCTCATGATCTGGGAAAGCTTGATGACGGCAGGTTCTGTATCGTCAGACTTTTTCCGGGCAAGGGAACAAATATTATTCAAGGTATTGAATAAAAAATGCGGGTTTATTTGTGATTTAAGAAGTGCTAGTTCCGAGATAAGCTTCTCGTTCTGAAGTTCCCGGCGTTCTTTTTCGGTCCGTGCCCATTCTTTAGCCAGCCTGAGGCTGATACCGATAGCAACAGCCGTGAGCAGGGGGAATAAGGGAACCCACATACCATGGCTGAACACGGGAGGAGGACGATGATGCCAGTTTTCCACGACAGAAACCACGAAATAATAATACAGGTCAACTATGACGCAACTTACAACCAATGAACCAATGACGATGGCAGTATAAATCAGGAACTTTCTCGCGAACAGGAACCTGGGAATGAGGTATTGATAATTAAAATAATAAAAAAGGACAGTCAATAGCGTCGTTGTACCAACCCTGACCAGGTATCCTGGAAAACCGCCCCTTGGTTCCAAAAGCAGGAATGGGATGAAAAACAGTGAAATCCAGATCACGGTATTGATCAGGAGATTCACCCAGAAGGGTCGTTCGGTTTTCATCTGAGGAATGTTTGGACGGAGCGAAATTACTTAATAACTTTCCATGGAATTGACATATTAGACAGATGCACTGAATTCATCGATGGTTATATAATATTTACCGATTACTTATCAATCTTTCGGAGGGGATATTATTTTTGTATTTTTGTCATATTATGCTACATCAGCGACAACAACAGAAACTCCTTCAGAAACTGTCACCCCAGCAGGTGCTGGTGATGCGGCTTTTGCAGCAGCCCATCCTGTCTCTGGAACAACGGATCAAGCAGGAAATTGAGGATAACCCGGCCTTGGAGGAATCGGCTGAAAGCAATGATCTGGATGAAATAACGGATGAAACAACGCCCGATTCGATTGATGCTGACGAGGATATTTTTTCAGATGAAGATGAGGACCATACAGAGGTCATTGCGGATAATGAATTTTCATATGAAGATTACCTTGACGTTGACGACATCCCTGATTATAAACTCGTATCCAATAACCGCAGTAAAGATGACGAGCCATGGGAGTCGCCCGTAGTTTCAGGTGTGAGCGCGCAGGAATACCTGCTTGCCCAGATGGGCGTTCAGAAAATCCCCGACAAACAGTTTATCATTGCCTCCACAATCATCGGTAATCTCGATGAAAACGGCTACCTGACCAGGGAGATCACTGCACTTGTTAATGACCTGGCTTTCAATCAGAATATTGAAGCCACAGAAGATGAAGTTCTTGAAGCTTTACGGCTGGTCCAGGGTTTTGACCCGCCGGGCATTGCTGCCCGAACATTACAGGAATGCCTCCTGCTTCAGTTGCAGAATAAAACAGAAAGAAATTATTCAACCGACCTCGCCGAGATCATCATACAGTATTATTTTGATGAATTTTCGAAAAAGCATTATGAAAAGATAATCCAAAAGGCCCATATCACTGAAGATGAGCTGAAAGACGCAATTGAAGCGATCACACAACTCAATCCCAAACCCGGGTTCACGATAAGTGATGAGACTAAAAGCAGCCAGTATGTGACCCCTGATTTTCTGGTTAACCTCAATGACGGCGAACTTGAACTGACCCTCAATTCAAGAAATGCCCCCGAATTGTCGATCAACAGGGAATACACAGTTATGCTTCAGAGGTATAACCAGAATAAGAAGAAAATAAACCGTAGTGAAAGAGCCGCTTTGACTTTTATCAAACAAAAGATTGATGCTGCGAGAGGATTTATTGATGCTATCAAACAAAGGCAGGAGACTCTGTTCATTACCATGAAAGCCATCCTTGACTACCAGAGAGATTATTTTCAGACCGGCGATGAAACCTTACTTAAGCCGATGATCCTGAAAGATATATCGAACAGGGTTGGCCTTGATATCAGTACCGTTTCGAGGGTTGCCAATTCAAAATATGTTCAGACCCCTTTCGGAACATTCCTGTTGAAAAGCTTTTTCTCAGAGTCCCTGCAGAATTCCATGGGAGAGGAAGTTTCAACCAGGGAGATCAAAAAGATCCTCAACGATGTTATTGAATCGGAAAACAAGTCGGCACCTTTTACGGATGAAGAACTTGAGGAGATCCTTCAGAAAAAGGGCTATAACATAGCAAGGCGCACCATTGCAAAGTACCGCAAGCAACTCAGGGTACCTGTTGCCAGGCTAAGAAAGGAGCTCTGATCATCAACCTGCCTATGAACTACCTAAGTCTTTTTGCCAAAGTCATATCTTATATCTTCCACCCTGTTTTACTTCCTTTCTATACTTTGCTGATGATGCTGGAGCCTCATTCCTTTTTCCAGGGGTTGATACCGGGCAGGGACATTATTATACTTCTTGGATCGGTATTATTATCAACTGCAGTTTTTCCTTTACTGATGATCTATTTCCTGTTCAGGACCGGCTTTGTTTCATCCTACTTCATGCAAAAGAAGGAAGAAAGGCTTTTCCCTTTAATTGCCATTGCCGTCTTTTATTACCTGACTTATTACTTTCTGAAAGGGATCAGCATATCGGTTCTTTTCAGTTTTTTTATGCTTGGCTCCACCTTGCTTGTCATCCTGGCCCTTTTTCTGAATTTTTTCTTCAAGATAAGCCTGCATATGGTTGCCATAGGAGGGATGACCGGATTCTGGACCGGGCTGAATATCCGGCAGGGCACTACGCATGAAATCTTTCTTGCTTTGCTCATTTTCCTCGGCGGACTGATGGGATATGCAAGGTTACAGAACGGGCAGCATGCACCCAATGAGATTTATTCAGGATGGTTGATGGGAACAGGAATCATGTTTGCCCTGATGATGATCTGATCATTACGAAATCAGGCTCCCGGGTTTCCCCCGGAAATCAAGGCTACCGTCCGATCAGAAAGGCCTGAGCAGGAAACCAACCGTGATAGGATAAATATCCGGTCCTTTGCCTGTCTGGAAAATATAAGAAAGCTGGTAATAGCAGAACAGGTTGAACCATTTGTAGCCGACCCTCAGGTTGGGGCCAAACTCGAATTTATCCATGTTCAGCACATTACGGTCTTTCACCCTGATCTCCCCGATCGTGGATGCCGCATCATCGCCAACATATTTTGTATGAGCCGGAAGCATGTATCCTATCTTAAATCCAAGTCCCATATTGAACTTATACTTTGTCACAAAATTAAATTCTATCGGCAGTTCAAGATATGGCATGGTAATCTTGGATCGTTTATAGGAAGTGTCGTTCTTTTGCAGCACTGTGGAATCGGAATAGCTTTTTACCTTGAAATTCCCGTACATATTATGTGCTGAAAAGCCTAAACCAAAAGCAAAACCGAAATTACTTTTCCCGAAAGGCACACGGTAAGTGACATAAGCCTGGAATCCCTGGTTTATCGTTCGGGTCTTGATCCCTGAAGGAAGGTTCATATAGATATCAGTAAACATACCTACGGAAACATGGAATTTCTTCTTGGTCTTCTCGTTAACGATCTGGGCAGGCGCCTTGACCGATGCCGAAAGGACTGTCGCAAAAATCAGGATCGCGGGTAAAAAGTTATGGTGCAACTTCATATGCAGGGTTTTATATCAGCAAAATTAACGCTTTTTTTGCTATCCCATTGTTCATCCCCATAATTTTTGAGGATAAACGCCTTCATTGATCAAGGTTTTGATCCTGTCAACCACAAATGCACGGTCTTCTTTATAAGTCATCCCGAACCATTGTTCATCACATGAAAGCACCTTGACTTTCGCTGTTCCTGACTTGATCAGATCATTGACCACCGAGGGGATGTAAAATTCGGATTTCAGGTTATCCTGGTTTTTCCTGATGAATTCATTAAATCCTTTTTGCAGGTAACCGAAGAAAGAAGGCGTAAATCCCCAGAAATTCATCGACACGATGGAATCATCATTCAGAACCCGGGGAAGATGATTCCCTTCAGTAAAGACTATGCCTGAAGGGGTCCGTTCAATACTTGTCCGCTCAACCACATCTTCCAGGAACATATTCACGCCGGTTTCGCATATACCCCGTGAGACCGTGCCAAATTCTGAAAGTGTTTTATCAAGCCGGTACCCTACCATGCAATAGTCATTCTCTTTTTCGGGCGACCATTCCCGGTAATAGTCTGTTAGTGCTTTATAGGCTTTCCTTCCATAGAAATCATCCGAATTGATAACTGCGAACGGGTTCTGAATCCTGCTCGCGGCCATCATGACGGCATGCCCTGTTCCCCATGGTTTTTGCCTTGCATCGGGTATCAGGATGCCATCGGGGACCATCCATATCTCCTGGAAAACATAGTCGATCTCGATGTGATCTTTCAGTCGGTTAATGAAGACTTCCTTGAAATCCTTTTCCAGGCTTTCCTTAATGATGAAAACCACTTTGCCGAAACCGGCATGCAGGGCATCAAAAATGGAATAATCAAGCAGGGTTTCCCCGAAAGGCCCTATCCGGTCGAGTTGTTTCAGCCCTCCATAACGGCTGCCCACACCCGCGGCAAGAATAAGAAGAGTCGGTTTCATGGTTAAATTCTAATTGATTAATTTTACTTATTTCTTTCCCTAATGCCTATTTCCCCATCACTCATGGCTCTTCCACGACCTGATCTTATGCCCCCTCACCGCATAATACAGGATAAACGCGTAACATGGGACGGTGATCCAGTAAGCCTGGGTCGGGCTGAAAAGATCGGCAAACCAGCCATATAGCAGAGGTAAAAGGGCTCCGCCTACAATACCCATGATCAGGAGGGAAGACCCTATTTTTGTGAATTTCCCGAGTCCGTCGATGGCAAGCGGCCAGATGGCAGGCCACATGATGGCATTTGCGAGTCCAAGAAGAGCGATGAAAAAGACACTCAGGTCAAAAGGAAGGGCTAAGGAAAAATTTCCGGAGTGGATCAGCCATGATGCCTGGTAATCAGCCTTTACGGCAAAAATGGCACAAAGGACAAAAGCTATTCCTAAAAAAGCAGATATCGTAAGCACCACCTCCTGCCTGAGGTATTTTGGGATCAGAATGATGCCGATAATATAACCTATAACCATAGCAGCCAGGGTGTATGACGCAAAATATTTTGATAGCTCAAAACCTATCCCAACGTATTTCCCGTAGTTGATTATAGTATCGACTGCGATCACTTCCACACCGACATAGACGAAGATTGCAACAACTCCGAGCATAAGCTGGGGGAACTGAAAAATACTCGTCCTGGAACGGTGTGTCTGCCTGTCTTCAACTTCTTCCTTGTCCGTATCTATGTCGGGCAGTTTGGAATACCTCAGCAGAATTGCCAGCAGGACCAGCACAACCGCCATAATCACGTAAGGAATGATGATACGGCCGGCCAGCCCGTTCAGCGCGATGTTCCTCTGCACATCGTCCATGGCGCCAAGGAATTTTTTATCGAACTTATCCATCCCCTTCAATACGATGAACCCCAGTATGAGAGGACTGATCACCCCGGCCGTCTTATTACAGATCCCCATTATGCTGATCCTCTTCGCGGCGCTTTCTATAGGACCGAGTATCGTGACATAAGGGTTCGAAGCTGTCTGCAAAATCGCAAGACCCGTTCCCTGCACAAAAAGACCTGTCAGGAATAAACCGAAGGTCCTGGAATAGGCAGCCGGGATGAAAATCAGCGCCCCTGAAGCCATGACAATAAGTCCGAGCGACATGCCGTTTTTAAATCCTATTTTATGCAGCACGAAAGATGAAGGTATTGCCATTACCAGATATGAGATGTAAAAGGCAGTTGCCACAAAATAGGCTTCGAAATTGTTCTTCTCGCAGGCGACTTTCAGAAAAGGGATAAGCACGGAATTCAGCCATGTTACAAACCCGAAAATAAAGAAGAAAATACCGATGATGACGATCGAAAAAATGTACTGCTTCCTGGCGTTTTGCCCTGCAGTTGCGGAAGGAATGTCCATATTCAAAGATTTCCGGACAAAAATAGTGGAATTTTAATGAATCCTGCATTAAACCGGATTTTCATCCTTTCCGCTTTGATTTAAAACCTTTCCATCATGAATACGTATAATGATACGACAGAAAGACGAAATTTGCTTATTTAACTTAGGATTATGGTCAAGAAGACGTTAAACGGCATACGCCGTTCTATCCTGGAATTTGATTACAGTACACTGAAAAACATAGGTATCGGTAAAACGATGCTCCTTTATTTTCTTGCCATTTCACTGATCCCTCTGGCAGCGCTGAGTTTTATCGATTTCCTGTATTATTACCGCGGGCTGAATATCATGGCGAAGAAGTCGCTTTTCACTTCATCACAGCTGAGGGTTAATTACCTGAGTTCCTATTTCCTTGACCTGGAGTCCTACCTTTCCGACCTCTCCACCGACAGAAGCCATATTCTCCTCCTGTCCAAAATCTCGAATACCAATACATCCCTGCTTAAGAAAGATTCAAAGACGAATCTCTCCGAACTCGAAAACCATTTCCGTTCTGAAATTCAGAAAAGCTGGATCCCCGAAGGCATACAGAATCTTTATTTCATCTCCCCCAAAGGAGAAATCCTTTTTGAACTGGCCGGAAATTCATTACTTGGCACGAACCTGTTCAACAGCGAATTGTCGGCTTCGGGATTTGCCAGGATGTCAAAGAAGGTCATGAACCAGGGGAAACCAATGTTTGCGGATTTCGAGAATTTTCCACCGGGGAAAAATGAGATTTCAGGATTCCTCGGGTATCCGGTTGTTGATAATTCGGGACAACGGATCGGGCTTTTGGCATTACAGGTCACGACCGAAAAGATCGACAGGATCATACAGTATGGCGTGGGTTTCGGAATTACGGGCCATGTTTATCTCGTTGGTATTGACCTTTCCCTAAGATCAAACAGCAAGATCAGTAACGGCAGGCCCGTAACTAAAGAATTCGAGGTTAATGACAAAACGAAACTATGGCAGGATGTCAAAGTCAACAACCTGGCCCTGAAATCCAACGGTGATCCTATCACCGAGGAAGTTTCAATTTATCAGACCAGCAAAGGCAAGTGGGTAATCGGGGTATACCGCAATATAGACATCGTGGAGAAACTCGGGGTTCACTGGGCCCTGGTTGAAGAGATCGACCAGGTAGAGGCTCACGCAGTCGCAAGGGAACTTTCTTCGTTTGCCAAACTATCCCTCATTCTCACCACTCTGGTCGTAATAATCCTATCCATTATTGTTACCAGGCGTTTTGTCAAGCCTCTGAAGATACTCTCGGAATGGGCCAAACAGGTTGGAAGCGGACAGCTTATCATCCGCGATGTTAAAGTGCCCAGGGATGAAGTTGGCGAAATGAAAGACCAGTTCATCAAACTTGTGCTATCCCTCAAATCCATGGCGGATGTGAGCCAGGCTGCTGCCCTTGGGGATTACAGCAAATCGGTTGAAATAAGGAGTAACGATGACATCCTGGGCAAATCCATGAACGAGATGGTGGAGAGCTTCAAGAAAGTTGTGAAGCAGGCCAGGGCGATTGCCGAAGGTGATTATTCCGGCAACATTATCCCCCGAAGCGACCAGGACACGCTTGGCATTTCCTTATTCGAAATGACCAATAAACTAAGAGAGGCATCTATTGAAATTGCTTACCAGGACTGGTTGAAAACCGGACTGAACGAGCTGGGAACAAAAATATCCGGAGAGAAGAAGATCAGGGATCTTTGTGATGAATTGGTTTCTTTCCTTTGTCATTACATGGATGCACAGATAGGATTGCTTTATACTCTGGAAAACGATAACCTTCTCCACCTGGCAGCTTCTTTTGCATATAGCGGGGACCAGGCCATGCAAAGGCCTGTGGCCATAGGCGAAGGACTGATAGGACAAGTTGCGAAGGAGCGTAAAAAGCTTGCTTTTTATTCTCCTTCAAATGATTTGCCATTCATCATCATTGGGCAGGAACAGGTTCATCTTCAGTATTTTATCTTATTACCGATCATTTTTGAGAATAATTTATCCGGGGTGATCGAACTGGGATCTTTCCGCCCCCTGGATGAACAAAAACAGAAATTTCTCGAAACATCAATAGAAAATATTGCCGTTGCGCTGAATACAGCGCGTTCGAGGGAACGGGTGGAGAAACTGTTATTGAAAACCCAGGAGCAGGCGAATGAACTGGCCAGCCAAAAGGAAGAACTCAGGCAAATTAACCAGGAACTTGAAGAACAAACCAAGGCGCTGAAGATGTCGGAAGAAAACCTCCAGCATCAGCAGGAAGAGCTCAGGGTTATTAATGAGGAACTTGAGGAACGCACCAAAGTTCTTGAGCTTCAGAGAGATGATATCAGAAAAAAGAACGAGGCCCTTGAGCTGGCCCAGGAGGAGATCCGTCAGAAAGCTGAAGCGCTGGAGATTGCCAGCCGCTATAAATCGGAATTCCTGGCCAACATGTCACATGAATTACGTACCCCCCTGAACAGTATCCTGGTCCTTTCCGAAATACTTTCAAACAATAAAAACGGTGCAATGACACCCGACGAGGTGGAATTTACAAAAATCATTAATGCGTCAGGTACTGACCTTCTCGAGCTGATTAACGATATCCTTGATCTTTCGAAGGTTGAAGCCGGAAAAATGGAAATCGAGGTGGAACGGGTCAGCCTGGAAGAAATCCAGGATTATGTGATCCGAACCTTTAGCCAGCTCACCCAATCCAAAAATATTGAGCTGAAGACCAGCCTGGATGAAAGCATACCAGGTATTATTGAGACGGATATGCAACGCTTGCTGCAGATCATCAAGAACCTGATGTCGAACGCGATAAAGTTCACTGACAAAGGCAGTGTGACTTTCAGCATATCACGTCCCGATCCGGCTGTCGAGTTTAATAATCCTTCATTATCCGCCGATAAATCCGTTGCGCTGACGGTCAGGGATACGGGAGTCGGCATAGCTGAAGATAAAAGGCATGCGATTTTTGAGGCCTTTCAGCAGGCCGACGGCACCGTGAGCAGGAAATTCGGGGGTACAGGGCTTGGCCTTACAATATCGCGAAACCTGGCCAGATTGCTTGGCGGCGAACTGCAAGTGCAAAGCAAAGTCGGAGAAGGGAGTGTTTTCACGCTTTATATCCCGCTTCTTTTCCAGGCCGGAGCTGCCGGAGCTGCCGACCAAGCTGATACTGCAGAGAAATTGATACGAAAAAGCACATCTTCCCTGCAGGAAACGGCTCCGGCCGGAGATCTTCAGAACCATGAAGCATCTTCTTTTCTTGCCGACTCAATTTTCTCAGGCAGGAAAATCCTTGTCGTAGATGATGATATGAGGAACATCTATGTTCTTTCCAAGTTACTTGAGGAAAAGAACGTAAGGGTTGTTACCGGGCGAACCGGCAAAGAAGGTGTTGAAAAACTTCAGGAGAACCCTGATATCAACCTTGTCATCATGGATATCATGATGCCTGAAATGGATGGTTATACAGCGATGCGCGAAATCAGGAAAGACGAAAGGTTTGCCAACCTGCCTATAATTGCGTTAACCGCAAAGGCAATGAAAGGCGACAGGGAGAAATGTATAGAAGCCGGGGCTAATGATTATCTCTCAAAACCTGTTAAAACTGAAAAGCTGCTTAGTCTGCTGAGGGTGTGGCTCCAGCGGTAGCACCCGGATCCGTTGCGGTATCTTCTCCGGCCTCATTATTTTGCGGGCTTTCGGGATCCGGCTGAATGGCAGATCCTTCATTTGACAGCTGGGTGAGGTTCTTTGTTTTATGTTTCAGTATCCTGCCGTCGACAATAAAAACTACAGCTTCGGCGATGTTGGTCGAATAACCCGCCAGCCTTTCTATCGCTGTGAGAATGACGATCAGGTTTGTCGCAACAACGATCACTTCAGTCTTGTGCATCATCTCCTCTATGATCTTTGCTGAAATGCCCTGGGCTTTTTCATCAATTGCGGAGGCAAGCTCGAATATATCCTTGACAAAAGCTGTATTTTTCGTATTCAGAATGGTGATGACATCATTTACAATCATATCTGTCATATGCACCAGTTCATCCATGTGAAGTGCGTCAATAATATCCCGGTATTCACTCACGCCTTCGCTTTTCTGCGCGATCGTAACCGCATGGTCCCCCATTCTTTCCAGGTCATTATTCATTTTCAGGGCCGACATGATTAGGCGGAGGTCGGTTGCCACAGGCTGGGTCAGGGCAAAAATCCGCTGACATAACTTATCTATTTTCGTGTCGAGCTTATCTACTTTCCTATCCTTTTCAATGATCTGCTGGGCAAGTTCGACATCACCTCTCAGCAAAGCATCGAAAGCATTATGGACCTGCTCGGCGACGAGGTTTCCCATTTTAATCACACGCTTGTTCAGCTTTTCAAGCTCAAGTTCAAAATGACGTTCCATATGATTTCCATTATTAACATTCTTAATTCCAATAATTCTGTTTACGATAACCATAAAAATCAGCCGAACCGGCCGGTAATATATTCTTCCGTCTGTTTATTATCCGGGGCAGTAAATATCTTTCTCGTCCTGCCGTGTTCTATCAGTTCACCAAGGTAGAAAAAGGCAGTGTAATCACTGACACGGGCAGCCTGTTGCATATTATGGGTGACAATAACGATGGTGTATTTCTTTTTCAGTTCGAATATCAGTTCTTCTATCTTACCTGTGGATATGGGATCAAGTGCACTGGCGGGTTCGTCCATGAGGATTATTTCAGGTTCAACAGCCAAAGTACGGGCAATGCAAAGCCGTTGCTGCTGGCCGCCCGACAAGCTCAGGGCTGAATCATGAAGCCTGTCTTTCACCTCATCCCAGATGGCGGCATTTTTCAGTGAAGTTTCGACAATCTCTGTCAGCTTATGCATATTATTGTGGCCATTGATCCTGGGGCCGTAAGCAATATTTTCAAAAATGGATTTGGCGAAAGGGTTCGATTTCTGGAACACCATCCCTATTTTTTTCCTGAGGTTTACAACATCGATCTTTTTCTGGTAGATGTTCAGCCCGTCTATTAGAATCTCCCCTTTAATCAGGACGCTGGGAATAAGGTCATTCATACGGTTAAGGCATCGCAGGAATGTTGATTTTCCGCAGCCGGAAGGTCCGATAAAAGCGGTAACTTCTTTTTCCGGGATCTGGATATTGATGGAATTAAGGGCCATTTTCTGGCCATAATGAAGGGTAAGATCCCTGGTAATAATTTTTGATTCTTTCATAATTCAATTCATTTCTTTCTCCGTCTCAGCCTTGATCTGATCAGCACAGCAGTGAAATTAAGCGTAAACGTGAGCATCAACAACACCAAGGTAGTTGCAAACTGAATAGGCAGCGTCTTGTCAACATTCGATGATTGGGTGGACATCACATAAATATGATAACCCAGGTTCATGAACTGGTCGGACAAGGAAGTTGGAAGTGTTGAGAGAGAATAAGCAGCACCTGTGAAAAGAATAGGCGCAACTTCGCCTGCCCCCCTGCTGACAGCAAGAATAGTGCCTGTCATGATACCGGAAATGGAGCCGGGAATAACGACCTTCCTGATGGTTTGCCATTTGGTTGCACCCAATGCGAAGCTTGCCTCACGCAGCTCCCTGGGAACAGTTCGTATCGCTTCCTCCACTGAAACAATTACAACAGGGAGGGTGAGCAAAGCCATGGTAAGGCTTGCCCAAAGAAGGTTTGGCTGAGCCCAGCGAAGCTGTCCGCCCAGGAACCAGTTATCCATACCGGCACCGACAAATTGTATAAAAAAACCCAGGCCGAACAGGCCGAAAATGATGGAAGGAACTGTGGCCAGTGTCCTTACAGCGAAGCGGATAGTTTGCGCCAGCCAGGATTTTTCATGGGCATATTCGGAAAGATATATGGCAGTTATCGCTCCAAAAGGCACAGCGGCAATGGACATGATAATAACCAGAAGGGCTGTCCCGTAAATAGCAGGGAATATCCCACCCTCCATCATTCCTTCCCTTGGGAATGATGTCAGGAATTCCCAGCTGATCTTATCCTTGCCTCCTATGATAGTTACAACCAGAATTATAACAATGACGGCAAGGATCAGTATTACTGAAAGAGCTGACGAGACTATTATGGTGCCACCGATAAGCTTATTTTTTACCCTCATTCTCACCTCCCCTGAATTTTTCTTACCAGTTTGCCTTTAACATAAAACTCGGCAACAGCATTTAATGAAAAGTTGAAAATAAAGAGCATTGACCCGATAAGGAACAGAATTCCATAATGCATATCCCCGAAAACCACTTCAGCCATTTCAGCCCCGATTGTAGCAGCCAGGGTTCGGACTGATTCGAAGGGGTTCAGGCCGCTGAGAGCGGCATTTCCTGTAGCCATAAGAGCAATCATGGTTTCGCCGAATACCCGGCCAACCCCGAGGATCACTGCTGCAAAAATACCTGGTGTGGCAGCAGGCAGGGTGACAAAAACGGCTGTCTGCCATCGCGAAGCTCCCAATGCAAGGCTGGCTTCCTTGTATGTTGCAGGGATTGCGGTGAGAGCATCCTCTGTTATAGTGAAAATGATTGGGATGGCTGCCAGGGCCATGGCTGCTCCCCCAACAAATGAATTTAACCGGGTTTCATAACCAAAAAGGTTCTGAAAAAAAGTTGCCATCACCATCAGCGCAAAAAAACCTATGACCACCGAAGGAAACCCTGCCAGAAGTTCAATTGCAGGCTTGATCCATTCCCTTAACCAAGGGGGAGCAAATGCTGAAGAGAACAAGGCCGCCATAATGGCTATCGGGGCGGCAAACAACATGGCAATCAGAGTTACTTTCAATGTGCCAATTATTAGTGGGATAAGGCCGTATCTGGGATTATCCGAAACAGGATACCATTCATTGGTGAACAGGCTGCTGAGTGTGCCTTCTTCGCTTTTATTGTCAGAAGGGACCAGGTTGCCACTTTCGTTTCTTACATCTGTTGATAATGCTGTATCCTTGACAATTCCATACGATTCGGGTTTATTCTGTGAGGCTGATGCCTCAGAACTCCCGTAACTTTCTGGCTTATTGGCAGTTGATGCCGTTTTATCGATAGTTGATTTAGCCCTGGGCCTGAATGCGGGCAGACTTTCGCGGAACACGAATATAAAAATTAGAATGATCACAGCAATGGAAAGAAACGCAACTGAAGTGATCAGTTTCTCAGAAAAAAATTCTGAAAACCTGAATTTCTTTTTCAGAGATTCAGCTGTAAAAATATATTGGTTTTTTGCCTGATCAGGATTCATCGTCATCGAATTAAAAAATGAAAGGCAACATTCTTTCAAATGCTGCCGATCATTTCACACACATTTACTAACAAAGATATTTATTTAACCGGGAAGTATCCAATTTCAGTAACTACTTTCTGTCCGTCAGCGCTGAGGATCCAGTCAATATAAGCCTTGATATCACCAGTTGGTCTGTTACGCATATACATATACAGGTAACGGGTGATTGGATAATCGCCTTTGGCAATGGATTCGGGTGTAGCGTTATAAGCTGTGCTCTTATCATCCTTTTTTACCTTGCAATGCTTAACACCCTGTGCATAAGCAGCCCCGCCATAACCAATGCCATATTTATCCTTGCTTACAGCATTAACCACGGCTGCAGTACCCGGAAGAGTCTGGCAACTGGGTGCATAATCGCCCTTTACGACTTTTTCCTGGAAAAACACATAGGTACCTGAGCTGTTTTCACGGCCATATAATTTGATCTCGGCATCCGGGCCGCCAACTTCTTTCCAATTCCGGATCTTTCCGCTGAACATATCGCCAAGCTGCTTGATCGAAAGCTCGCTTAAAGGATTATTCTCGTTCAGAAAAATGGTGATCCCGTCTTTTGCACAGGGGATCTCTATTCCCAATGAACCATAACGGTCTTTAAGTTTATCCATTTCAGATGATTTTAACGGACGGCTGGCATTGCAAATGTCAGTTGAGCCGTTGATTAACGCTGAGATTCCTGTGCCTGAACCGCCGCCGGTTACCTGGATGATCACATCGGTATGTGACTTCATATATATCTCCGCCCACTTCTGAGCAAGAATCACCATGGTATCAGAACCTTTAACGGTGATCTTTTTCGGCGCCGGCATGAATGCCAGGCCGATGACAGTTACAAGGGCTATGCTGGCAATCATGATTAATTTCTTTGAACTTTTCATATGTATTTTTTTTAACTTTTAATTCGAACTGATTATTTTGTAATTCAAAATTCGTTATTCAATATTATTCACGAAATTTTTTCTTTAATTGGTGTTCATTATGGCTCCACCGAACGATATTCATTTAAAATTTTACCTGAACCCTAACAGTCAGAACATTTTGATGAATCAGGTTACTGTAATCATAAACACCGTTTATCCCATTGGTAGTGTATGTGGAGGTCACATTCCCGGCACCTGCTGAATTAACTGTACCTACCTTTTTATTCAAGGGCATAAGGTAATCAACCATTATTTTGATATTATCTGTGAAATAATAACTGTAAGCAAAATCCCATGAGCCATAAGGGATATCGGCAGTGCCGCTCTTCAGCGTGCTGGTTGTATTGGTTATCGATTGTGTCTGAGTAGCGGTGACCAGTGAACTGCCGCCCGAATAGGTCGTCTTGCTGGTAGTGACTGACCCCTTGGTATCGTTTGAATATTTTCTTGACCCTATCGAATCAGCGCTGAGCTTGGTGTTCGGGTTATACCAGTCATATCTTACTGCAATCTGGTTGCGTTTGCCGATATTCTTGATCAGGTAAAGATACCAGCCGCTGAAATTTCTGGAAATTGCAGGGGTGTTGACCTTAGTGGTCGTCGTCAGGTTCTTGTAGAAGAGAGTGTCATTGCTAGCCGAAACTGACTGCGACAGCGTGGAGGAAGAGCTGGTTATGCCAGGGACTGTGAGAATACCCCTGAGATACTCACCTTTAATAATAAGTCCACCGAGAACATCCATGTTAAACTGCATTTCAGCACCCCACCATTGCTTTGGTGCAGATTGCCCAACATTGGTCAGGGTTTTATTGACAGTATAATCCGATTTTAAAACCGTCAGGCTGTTGGCCTTGACCGATCCATAATAACCCAATGCACCTATAGTCAGACCTCCGAAATTTCCCAGCTTGAACCGGTAAGTCAAACGGGCGGTAAGATCTTTAAAATTATCATAGTCAGTATTTTGTAATACTGAAGAAGTCCCGGTAGGATCTACTGTTGTATATCCATCATTACCATTGATCACGGCCAACTGGAATAACAAAGGCAATTTCGGGGGAGCAATTTCAAGTTTGGCACCGATTGCATATTCATCCGGATATAACGCTTTGATCACACGCGAAAATTCAGCAACTTCACGATTGGCCGAAGAATAGGTTATTTCATAATCGGGACGGACAAATTTACCAGCCCAGATCGAAAAGGTTTTCAACCAGGGATCGTTAATTTTTGCATATGCTTCTTTAATTGTGAAATTTCCGGGAGCGAAGTCCGGCTGCATTACGAAAACAACACCGTCAACAGGTTCATAAGAAAGTGTGAATCTTGCCCGGCGAATCATAAAATAGTTGTTCGGGTATACATTTGAGGCTTCATAATTAATCCATTGTGACTGGATATAACCCGAAAACTTGATTTTTGTCAGCTTAGCCAGGTCTGCCTCAGCATTGGAAATTCTTTCTTCCACACCAGCGACCTTGTCGTTGATGGTCATTACTTTTTGTTTCAGGGTGTCAACATCCTGCTGGGTCTTCACCTGGGCCGATAGAGAGGCTGAAAAAAATATAAACGGCATTACAAGTCCGTTTATCAGAATGATCTTTGTAAATCTTTTCATAGACATAGTTTTTTATTGATGGCAAAAGTAGAACTATGCCTTACGGGGCATGTTAAGCCAATATTACCTTAACATTAAATAATTGTTAATTGAAGGGGTTCCGGCTGCGAAAAAAAAACAGGAAAGTCCGGTCGGCTCAGTGTTCCACCGAAAACCGGATTATGAACGAGGTGCCTTTTTCCTGAATTATCTGTAAATGCGCTTCTATCTGCTTTACAAGGATATCCACGATCTGGAGTCCCATTGTTTTATTTCCTTCCATGGTAAAGCCCTCAGGCAGCCCTTTGCCTGAGTCAGCGACACTCATGACGTAAAGCTTACCTTCCTGTTTTGTCAGGGAAACCTTAACCAACCCGGAGGCCTCCTGCGAGAATGCGTGCCTGTATACATTACTTAATAGTTCGTTCAGGATAAGCCCGAGAGGAATTGCTGTCTCAATATTAATAATGACCGGCTCCATCTCAAATTCAAGATTGATATTCATCCTGCCATATGTTGCCGTGATTACTGAAGCTATCGACCGTATATAATCAGAGAGGGAAATTTTTTCGAAATCCTCAGAACGGTAAAGCATTTCATGAACCAGGGCCATGGTCCTGATCCGGAGCTGAAGGTTCGTCAGGGATTGCAGGACTTCAGGGTTTTGGTTCTGCGCCTTTTGCATATTTATAAGACTTACCAGGATCGCAAAGTTATTTTTCACCCTGTGATGGATCTCACGCAGGAGATTCTCTTTTTGCTTAGTTCCTTCAACTATTCCCATTTCTCTTTTTTTAAGTTCCTGAATATTTCTTGAAACTGCAACGATTTCTTTGAAATGACCTGTTTTTGAATCAAAGACCGGGTTCAGCGTGCTTTCTATCCATACCGCTTCATTTTTCTTTCTTCGGGCCAGAAAGGTAATGGAAACCGGGTGTCTTGATTCGATCATTACCGATAATTGTTCCTTTAGCGACTCCCTGTATGCCGGTATAACCAGGTCGAACAGGCTCGTGCCAAGCAGTTCAGACGGTTCATAACCGTAGATAACTGAAGATGCCGGAGAAGCGTAGATAATGTTATTCTTGATATTTATCCGGGTGATGAGGTCCAGTGAATGTTCGGCTATGAACCTGTAATGTTCTTCTTTCTCAATATTCTTTTTCTGGATCAGTTTTCGTTCATCGGCTTCATGCTGCAATTTGATGTTCAGTTTCTCCACATCCATCATAGAGCGGCGATGGCGGAAATAGGTACGTGAAATGATCGCAAGGGCAAAGAAGAGGGTGACAATAATAGCGAGTAACAGAAACTGGAAAATTTTCTGGTTTCGGATCTGCGTTTTTTTCAAGTCATTCTGGGCAATCAAAATTTTATTGGTTTCATTCAGGTTCACGACATTCTGACCGGCCTGAATGAGATTGATATCAGCGTTGAGGCGTTCCTTGAGAATACTGTCATTATAGGCTACCAGCAATTTGAAATTCTCAAGGGCCTTTTCATATTCTCCTGTCGAAAGATAATACATGTAAAGAATATTATATGCCCTTTTCAGATAAAAGGTCCTGTGATAAGTTTTTGCTTCCTTCAGGCCTTTTTCTATATAAAACCATCCCGAATCGGGGCGTTTCATGTTAAAAAAGTCCCCTGCAACGTTAATCATGGAACTGTTTTCCGCTTCCGGGTAGATTACTTTCTTTCTGACATAGAGGGCTTTTTTATTATAGCGAAGGGCCTTCTGATAGTATTTCTGCATGTCGTAAACATGTGCGATCCTAGTGTACATCGTCCCGGCCAGGTCGGGAAACGCCGTGTCGGCTAAAACCGCCAGTGTATCATACATTTTTATCACATCTGAAAACCTTTTCTGATCCAGGTATATCCCACCTATCGACATATACACGCCCAGGATGTTTTTCCTTGCTTTGGCCTCTGTGTAATATTTCAGCGATTCCATGTAATAATCCAGGGATTTTGACGTGTCCATCTGTTCCTGGAAAATATCCGCCATCTTTTCAAGGAATATCCCCACGCTTAAAGCATCATTTCTTTTATGCGCAATTTCAAGTCCGTGTGTACAAAAGCTGAGAGCATTCTTATAATCTTTAATCGCGATCTCAATACTGTAAATGGACTCATCAACCTTCATAATCCCGATTGTATCCTTCAACTCGGAAAACAAATGGGCGGCCGACAGCAGAAACCTGATTGCCTGGGTATATTTTCGCTGGTAAATAAAATAATATCCGATTTCGGAATAACATACTGCTTTCCCTTGTGTGTAAGAATTTTTGATTGACAGTTTCATGATCTCATAGATCATTCCGAATTTATTCGCCGGTGAAGAGTTGTCATTATTGTAAACCTTTATCATCTGGTCGATCTGCCGGATATTTTTCTGTCGGTCTCCGTTCAACGTGTTGCCCTCATCGCCGGCACAAAGATCGGTGGCGAAGAAAACCAGGAAAAAAAGAAAAATGATACTCAACCGGAAACTCTTGATATCCATCCCTGGGAAATTGCACTTAACCGGTCAAAAGTAAGAAAAACCCTTAAATACTAATTAATTTTTCGGGTCTTAAGCCGCAGACTGTTACTGACTACCGAAACGGAAGAGAAAGCCATTGCCGCACCTGCAATCATTGGGTTCAGAAGGAATCCGGTAAACGGGAACAAGGCTCCGGCTGCTATCGGAATGCTGAGAATGTTATAGAAAAACGCCCAGAAAAGATTTTGCCTGATGGTCAGAACAGTCTGGCGGCTTAGTTTTAACGCAAATACCAGTTTTGAAAGATCGCCTTTCAGTAAGATCACCATGGCCGATTCAATGGCGATATCAGTTCCTGTCCCCATGGCAATGCCTACGTCGGAAGCAGCAAGTGCGGGTGAATCATTGATGCCGTCGCCAACCATTCCGACTTTTTTCCCCATTGCCTGGAAGCCGGCAATATATTCCGATTTCCCCGCCGGAGAGACCTCCGCCTTGTAAAAGTTTATGCCTGCCCTGGCTGCAATCTGTGAACTGACTGCCACGCTGTCGCCCGATAACATATGCACTTCTATTCCCATGGAGCCAAGAGCTGCGATTGCCTCGGCAGATCCCTGCCTGACCTGGTCGGCGATCGCAGCCATTCCCACAACCCTGTGGTTACGTGCAAAAAATACCAGTGAGGCAGCCTGTTTTTTATAATTCTCAGCTGTGAGCTTCAATTCATCGCTGATTTCACAACCGCTTTCCCTGGTAAATGTAGGGCTGCCGATGTGGTACTGGTTGCTTCCGTAAAAACCGGATATTCCTTTCCCGGTGGAACTTTCAAACCCGACAACCGGATTGGTCAGGCCGGCTTCAGTTCCGAAATATTCAACCATTGCCCGGGACAACGGATGCTCAGAAAGGTTTTCGAGGGCGGAAATTGCCGCCGCGATCTGATGCATCAACAAGTTATCATCTGTAACGGTTCTTTCCCAACTGACTTCCCTTACTTTCGGTTTCCCCGAAGTTATCGTGCCAGTTTTATCCATGACAAGAATATCCAGCCTGCAGAATTCTTCAAGGCTGCGGGCATCCCTTATCAGAATACCATGTTCTGCTGCCTTACCCAGCCCTACAATGATTGCGGTGGGAGTGGCCAGGCCAAGAGCGCACGGACAAGCGATGATCATGACACTCACAGCAGCCGTGAATGCATAGGGTAATCCATTCCCCGGGAAAAAAAACATCCAGGCTACAAATGTCAATATCGAAGTAAGGATCACAACCGGGACAAAAACGGAAGCGATTCTGTCGACAGATTTTTGCACCGGAGCCTTGCTTCCCTGGGCCTCCTGTACCAACCTTATGATCTGGGCCAGGACAGTTTCTTCCCCGATCTTTTCAGCTGTCATTTTAAGGCTGCCTGTCTGGTTAAGGGTAGCCCCGATTACCAGGTCGCCTTGTTGTTTTAATACCGGCATGCTTTCTCCTGTGATCATGCTTTCATCTACCGTGCTGCTGCCTTCTGTTACATGACCGTCGACCGGGATCTTTTCACCAGGTCTTATAAGTACGATGTCTCCTTTCCTCACCTTTGAAATCAGTACCTCTTTTTCTTCTCCGTTCCTTATCACTTTGGCTGTTTTAACGCCGAGGTTCAATAGTTTCCGGATGGCTGAAGAGGTCCGTGACCTTGCTTTTTCTTCAAGGAACCTGCCTAACAGGATGAATGAGATGATAACTACTGCAGCTTCATAATATACATGGGTTTCAATCCCTTTTGCCCCGGGCACTGAGGGGAACAAAGTATTAAAAACACTGAATGCAAAAGCAGTGCCGCTGCCAAGGGCCACCAAAGTGTCCATGTTCGTCGCCAGATGTTTTGCACGCTTCCAGGCGATGATAAAAAACTCTCTCCCGAACCACCCCATAACCGGACAGGACAGGGCAAACATAATCCAGTTCCGGTATGGCAAATGATGCAGAAACATCGAAATAATAAACACAGGAATTGAAAAACTGAATGCAGCAATAAGGTTCTTTCTGAGCTTCCCGACACGCATCATTTCCCTGGCTTCCTCGTCAACCATCATTTCTTTATCAGTGATCAGTCGGTATCCGATACTACCGACGGCTTTCTCCATTTCCGAAACGCTGGTCTTTTCAGGATCAAATTCGACAAGAACGCTTTGGCTGGCAAAGTTCACATTAGCCGACAGCACTCCCTCAAGCGATGAAAGTCTGTTGTCCACGCTCGATGCGCAGGCAGTACAAGACATCCCTTCGATCTTATAAATTTCTCTGACCGGCTTCATGTTAAGGATAATTCCCTTCTTCCTTTAGTTTCCACTGAATACTGGCTCGACATTAACGCTTGACTTTTCCGCGGGGAAAATCACGCCAAGAATCTCTTCTATTTTTGGAAATAACGACTGTAGGAGGCTCTGATTGTTTTCTATCAGTTTATTTCTCATAAGCTGGATGTGCAACTGCTGTTCCCTGCCAATTTTCCTGCTTTTCTGCAGGAAAAGGTCGATGTAATTAACCAGTACCTGGTTATCATGCCAGTTACCGATCAGCATTTCAGTTTGGTTCAGATGGCCCAGTATAACATCCAGTTTTGTATCCCTGAAAACCATGGAAACCAGGGTTAGAACAGTGACCATCGATTTAAGGTTTTTTCTGATCCCGTGAATGTTTTCCGGGTTGGAAGGATAATTCCTGAGAAGACTTATTTTCTTCGCTCTCTTCTCTACAAATTTTGCCGATTTGCTTTTCAGCGCTTTAACCCGGATATTCTTGCATAATTTTTTTATAGACTTTTCCGATCTCTTCAGCTTTTTCTCATCAAATTGCTGAACAACCGTAATGAATTGTTTATTAAGCTTGTTTTCCCTGGATTTAAGATATTTCGCGAACAGCCTGATCCCGGGTGAGAATGGCTGAAAACTCAGCATTACAAGCTGGTTGACCTGTAATTCCCTTATTTTTCCCGAAAACCGGAACAGGGTTTTAAACACCTCGAAACTCTCCTGTTCGAAATGTTCCGGATCAAGCAGCTCAAATAATTCATGGATGGCATAAATCTTTTTCATGTCCAGCCGGGTCCTGTGAATATCCTTCTCGTCTCCAGTGATACTGGCTTTATATAGATTCGCAAGAAAGGAGGTTGTTCTTTTTTTATAAAACCTCCAGTAAAACTCCCTTACTGCTTGTGATGTCATTACAAAATGGGATTATCCGCCGTTTGCTTTGGTGGGTTGAACCGGCGGACCAAGAGCAGAAGAATCAGCAGGATCAGGTATGTTTTCACTTCCTGTGTCTCCCTGAGCAGAAGAGGGCTCAACCCCAGGCTCATGAAACGCCATCTTATATCGCTTTGACAATTTGTTCAGGGCTTTCAGCAATCCGATTCCCTCTTTTGCAAGTCTTTCTTTCCGTTCGCCCGAAACATGCATCTCCAGCATATCCTTCATCATAATATTCCGGTTGTTTTTCCAGTTACGCAAAGAGACAATGAGCGGAAGCGGAAATTCGTCCTTCAGAATTGCATATTTTTCTTTCGATTGAAGGTTCCTGATCCTTTTCAGGCACTGTTCAAGCCCAAATGCGGCCCCCGGGGTCTTACCTTCTGTCAGGATAATCATCTTTTTCAGTTTCAACTCCATAATTCCGGAAAGTATCCAGATGGTCTCTGTATAAAATCCTTCCTTCATCGCTTTTCCTGCAGCAATTGTCATTTCTTTCGGGGTCCTGTATTGCTTCCTCCCTTTTTTAGCCTTGATATTCATATACAGGGAATTTAGTCTGAAGGAATTCCTTAGCTGATTTTAAGATATTTGTGTGAAGAGGATGATTCCACAGATTATTCAGGTAAAAATAGGAAATTTCAGGCAAGTGTTCAAATAAATTTTATAATCAGTCATCCAAATCGCCATCCGGATCGGGATCGGGAATGTATCCTTTCCTGAAATGCTCTTCAATAATCTCGTTATATCGCTGGGAAACCGTATCAACAATACCTTCCCATGGCTTATATATCGACTTTCTTGCTCCTTCTCCTGCAAGCCTGATTACCTCAGGGTATTTTTTCACTTCGGATATCAGGTTGGATAAATCCCTTGCATTATTTTCAATAAGAAATCCGTTGACCTTATCGGTGATCCCCTCCGAAGAAGAACTGTTCCTGACAACGATCGAAGGGATGTCAAAGGCTGCAGCTTCCTGAATTACGAGCGGAGAGTTGTCGTAAAGAGAAGGAAATACAAAAATGTCAGCACAGGCGTAAATCATCTTCAGCTTGTTCCTTTCGGTGATTAGCCCGGTAAAAATGACCTTTTCTTCAAGGTTATACTCCCTCACCAGTTTTTTCATTTCCTTTGCTGCGTAACCTTCGCCTGCAAAAATCATCTGGAAGCTGGTTTTCTGATCAGCCATTATCCGCAATGCATCGATGATCATTCTGACATTTTTCTCCCATCGGTGCTGGCCTACAAATAATAAGGTGAATTCATTACTATCGGCTCCCGAGAATTCAAGACCTGCCTTCCGAAACCTTATCCGTTTTGATTTATCCGGGATTTCCATGTCGGTTCCGTTCGGCATGATCTCAAATAGCCCCCGGTAACCATATTCCTTTAAAGTCTCCCCGGTAGACCTGTTAGGGACCCAAACCACATCCGCAGAATTATAAAAATCAAGAGTGAGGTTCATCAGGAATTCAACAAATAAATCAGTGTTCAGGATCTTTTTAAAATCTTCCCTGTATTTCGAATGGAAGGTTGCAACAAGCGGAACCTTTAGTTTCCTGGCTACTTTCATGGCAAGTTGGCCGCTGATGAACGGGCTATGGGCATGGACCAGGTCGAACTTCATCTTTTTCAGTTTCTTTTTGAATTTGATATCGATAAGGGGAAGCCCGACACGGTATGGATTCATCCCCGGCAACAACACCGATTTGAACCTGAAGACTTTATAATCTTCGTCATCTTCATAATCCTTGACTTTGGGAGCAACCAGAACCGTTTTCCCATATTTCTCGTTAAGCCATAAGGCATAGTTATGGGCAGTAATCCCGACACCATCCATGATTGGGAAATAGGAATCATTAAACTGGCAGGTACGGATTTTCATTTTTTTTCGCAAATTTGGGGACTTAATTTATAACTTGCTCATTTTTAACAATTTATTAATATAGATTTAATGATTTTGAAATAATTGATTACTTTTACCGTTGAATTGATTGGTTTTACACGGGTAAGATATATTTTGAGCAATACCGGGCTAACACATGCAACGGCCGGAACAGAAAAATAATGAAATGAGACATTTAACCATACGAAGTTTAAGTCTTTTCAGCATCATCATCACGATAGTGTTTTTATCAGGCAGCTGCAAGAAAGACACTTCCCCGACAACCTTATATTTTAACAGTCTTACGGCAGGGGGGATCAGCCTGATGCCTGTGGCCGCGCCTGTAACCATTCCTACAAATGCCACAATAATTGCTTCCATGAGCATGCTGATTGCCCCCGCGAGCGCAAATGCTTCCAATATACTCCTGATGCGTTCCTATGATTCCTCTTATGTGAGTTTGAATATCACTGTTAAGGACAGTATAATTACCCTTGTTCCCCTTACGAGCCTTGGAAACGGCATATCCTATCTTCTCTCATTCACCGGATTGACTGCAACTACGGGTGCGACACTGGACTATTCTGCCAAGACATTTACGACCATCGGGAATTATGCGCCTTCGGGACTGCTCGCTTACTGGAACTTTGAAGGGAATATTTATGACCAGGCCGGGACCTTTAACGGAAATGCTGCGGTTGACCTGAATTACAACCTTTCCTTTAATCCTTTGCTCGGGGAATGTCTTGCTTTCAACGGGACCTCAACGATCGTAGAGATTCCCAACGGTGACCAGCTTATGAATACAGCTGATTTCTCTCTTGCTTTCTGGGTAAAGGCGAATTCTTTGTATCACCTCGATTCACTGGGCCAGCCTAAAGCACAGTTCGTTCTTGGCATGGGAGATTCCCGGGGATTTGAATTTGAGATCGCCCCTGATTACAGTTCCTGTAAATTATCAGCTTCCTATGGTTTACCTGATAATACTACCATTTCAGAAGATCTTTATTTTGCCGGTGATGGTAAGACCTCTGCCAATGGGGGCTTGCCCGGCTGGACCTACTGTGCAAATCTTACTTTTTCGGGAGGTGTTGCGGGTCTTCTTAAGGACAAATGGGCATTCATCACATGCACCTATGACCATTCAACCAAAATAGGCACAATATACATCAACGGCGTGAAGATGAAGCAGCAGGATTTTAACCTGTGGCCTGCCGGAGATCCCGCAAGGAATATTGCCGGAATGAAATACGGGGGAACCTTCCCCCAACAGGAGAATATCCTTGCACTTGGCTTTTTCCATTCAAGGAATTCCATAGATTATTCAGGTACAAGCTGGGGAAATTATTACTCACCCTGGGCCAATCATTTCAGGGGCTGGCTTGATGAACTGAGGATTTTTACAAGTCCTTTGGCCGCCAAGGATGTTCTTCATATGTATAACGTCACGGTCTATTAATTCTCTTCAACCGATTCAACTCTTTCCTTTATCCCTCTCATTACTTTTAGCGGAGTATCAACAATGACCATGTTATACAGCCAGGAAGGGACACTGCCTCCAGGGTCGACGAATCCTTCAAGTATGGCCTGCACGCTGTTCTTGCCCACAGGTTTCAGGGTCCATTTCTGCCAGTAATTTCTTATCCTGACGATACCCGGTCTTTCCGGGACAGCATCCGTAAGAGGTTTTGCATAAACTACCTTTTCACCTGTCTGAGGGTTGACCGTGACTTTTGCCTCAACACACAGATCCCTGTCGCTCAATGGCCATGGTACATGATATACAAGATAGTACTGCTGGAAGTCGTCAGGTATGGAAGCGAGTATTTTAATCTCTCTTACATTCTTATCCCACCAGTCCACATTCTTTACATTTCCGATATACATGCTCAGCTTGTCCATGGTCGTATGAAAGACAGTTTCACCTTTAAAGCATTTAAATGAACTGTGTTCGGCTGTCCTGGTATAAATTTTAATGCCGTCTTTTTCCTTAATAAATTCCCAGCTCTGGGCTGTTAAATTCAGGCTGAGGAATTGTAGAAGAAGAAACGTCAATACGCTTATAGGTATTGTAAGGTTTTTCCCGGAGGGAAAGAGTTTTAAACCAGCTGTCAAAATTCAATTTTTTTGCAAAAGTAACGTTAATCTGATTAATTTTGAAAGACAAGCTGTAATCTTCATCAAACATTATGGAAAATTCAGAAGACCGGAATATGCCCGGATGGGCCAGGCGGATTGACGATATCGGCCCCCGCCGCTGGCAAAGGAAGAGAGAATATCGTAACCGTAATGCAGAGTATATTTCTTCTGCTGTTTTTAACCTGGTTGCATTGTTCGTTATTTATAAAATCCCGGACTGGCACCTGGGGTTTATCAATGAAAAGTACGGGGCAGTGATGTATGTCCTGATGTTTTCGATCCTGGCCCAGATAGCAGGGAATCTGCTCATGGTATTTCTCAATTTCCGGGTTATCGTCTACCTTGCAAGCATATTTATGGAATCAGCTGCTTTCCTTGCGCAAATTACGATCTATTATGTTTATCCACTGGATTTTACAAACTACCCCGGGTTCAACTGGATAGATGTTGTGCTTCCCTGGATGCTGATCATCGGGATGGTTGTATCGGCCGTCAAAGTTATTTCGAATATCTGGAAGTTGATATTCTGGAGATAACATGCTAAAGTTCAGATAATTAATCGACTACCGTATTCACCCATACGATTTTCCCGGCCCCGTTTTGTTATCTTACATCAAGAATCTCATCTAGTCCTGCAATTTTAAATGTCTTTTTAATAAAGGGGTCGGCATTCAGAATACAAAAACTGCCCTCTCTGCTTCGTTTTTTCCCTGCAACACAAAGCCTGATAAACGATGAAGAAATAAAATTCACTTCTTTCAGGTCAAATACCAGGCCGAAATCCAATAATGCGCTACTATCTTCATTTTCCGACAGGGATATATACTTGGATTCGAGTTCAGCTGATATCTGGGTACTGAGTATTGTATCAAGCCGGCCTTTAAAAATGCATGTCAAAACTTTTTCTTCGGGGTTATAATCAAAATCCAGCATAATCCTTGCATTTAATTAATGATTTTTATGATATTCGAATCTGAGTTCAGGTTCATTACAGTTTTAATCAAAATATTTATCCCTGTCAACGCTGAAAAACTTATCATTCATTTTTCTTCTGCATACTCTCTGGATATTGATCAGATGCTTTACGGTAATATTCTCAGTAGTTATATTTTTCCCTCTGGTACCACAACCCAAGGTAAGTGAGGGTGGCAGCATGTTAAATGTACCTCCGACGGCTCCCTGCGACGTAGGTGTATTAACCACGATGCGCCCTGCGTTGGTGAGCTGGCTGAATTCCATGATCCGTTTGTCGTCGTTGGCATAAATTCCGGCACTATGTCCGATCCCTCCAAGGTAATTCAGGTCGATGCACAGACCGTTCCATTATCGAATGTTTTTGATGTTATAATGGAAGATATGGCAAAAGGAATATCCGCACTTTCGTCGATAAACACAGGGACATTGCCCGGGCCCACTCCTATAGCCGGATTGCCCGAGCTGTATGCAGTTTTTACGAGACCTGTCCCTCCCGTTGCCAGGATAAGAGCAACCTTTGGATGTGCCATTACAGTCTGGGTGAAGTCCCGGGATCCTGCCGGTATCATCTGTATACAATCTTCAGGAGCTCCTGCTGCCAGAGCAGCTTCATAGCAAATCCTGGCGGCCTCTCCCGTGCTTTTTGCGGCATTACGGTGGGCGCTCAGGATAACCGGATTACGTGTTTTCAGGCAGATAAGAATCTTGTAAATCGCAGTGGATGTGGGATTCGTAACCGGTGTAACCGCAAAAATAGGGCCCAGGGGCTGGGCAATTTCCGAAATTCCTGTCACGGGATCTTCATTGATCACACCAACGGTTTTTTCATTCCTTATGTTCTCATAAACCAGCTGAGTCCCGATCACATTCTTCCAGACCTTATCCTGCCAAGTCCCTATCCCCGTCTCGTCTACCGCCATCCTGGCAAGCTTTATATGGGCATTCAGGGCAGCCACATAAACAGCCTCTACTATGTTATCAGTTTGCTCCTGGTTGAATTCCTGGAATTCCGCTGCGGCAAGGATAGATCGTTCAAGGATATCGTTTGCCCTGTCCATTAAATTTTCAGCCATAATTCTGATTAAAAATGTTCCTGAAAGTGATATTTACTCATTTTTAATACTTCCGGTTTGCAGAGTTCAGGTTCGCTAAAATGCCCTGAACCTCTTTTCAAAAGTACGTTAAATTTCAATGATTTACACTATCATTGAAATGCCGGGAGGAGTGACCGCGGTAATTATAGGCATGGGAATGAAGAGAAGCAGCAATTTTTATGGAATTTTACTATATAAAAATAGCTCCCAAACATGGGCAGTAAAAACGGAAAGCTGGGAAGGACCGGGATTCATTTGCAGAATTTCAAATTGAATCAGCTTACAGGGAGTTAAAAACCTGTTATATAATTGTATTTAAATCACACTAATCAGCCGTGTCTTCCGTTAACTTTGCAGTATATTTTCACAGGTTATTTATCCAAAACTTAATAAAAGTGAAAACAATAAAATTTTATTATAACATACTTCCCTGTACCATAATCCTGACAATATTCCTGTTTTCATTTTCAAAAACTATGGCATCAAACATTAAAGAAAAAACCGTTAATTATTCAGCCAATGGTGTTACCATGAAAGGATTTATTGCCTGGGATGAAGCGGTTAAAGGGAAAAGGCCTGTTGTTATCGTAGTCCATGAATGGTGGGGACTGAATGATTATGCAAAAATGCGGGCGTTGAAACTTGCAGAACTTGGTTACATGGCCATGGCAGTGGATATGTTCGGGAACGGCGATACTGCTTCAGATCCTGCCGGAGCCAGGCAGTTGACCTTGCAGTTTTACAACGACCCTCTGTTGGCAAAGACACGGCTGGATGCCGCAATCAGTACGATCAAAGAATATCCACTGGCAGATGCGGGTAATATTGCAGCCATAGGATATTGTTTCGGAGGATCCATGGTCCTTAATTATGCCAAGCTTGGAGGCGATCTTAAAGGGATTGTGAGCTTTCACGGTGGATTGGGAGGTGTGCCTGTAAATCAGCAGTTATTAAAAGCCAGAATACTGATATGCCATGGGGGCAGCGACAAATCTGTGTCACAGCATGATATCGATACATTCAGACAACAGATGGATTCCATTCATGCCGATTATATTTTCAAGACTTACCCCAATGCCACCCATGCCTTCACAAACCCTGCTTCAACTAAGGTGGGCAAAGAGTTCAATCTGCCCATTGAATATAATGCTGACGCTGATAAAGCATCATGGAATGAGATGAAGACATTTCTTATCCGGGTATTCAGGAAGTAATAAATTCAGGCATACGTTGATCGTGGAAATCGGCGAAAGTTGGTCAGAACTTCTGTTTTTTCCACTCTTATGCCTTGTCGACAACGAAATAGTTAGGCCGGTATCCCGAGGGACTATAAATATGTATTGAGGCGGCCCGTTTATCGGTATGATTGAAAATATCATGTAAAATAATCGATCCTTCCTTATAAGCGATTCCCCCGCCGGGAAGAATACTGCTGCTTACAAGTTCAGGTTTCTCTTTAAATTCATACACTTTTTCGGTAACCTCGCTTTGCATAATCCTCACCAGGCAGCCATTTACAGGATGATCATGTACATTGCAACCCTGGCCTATTTCCCAGCAAAGTACGAGCATTTCCATCAGATCATTGATTTTCACGAGATTCCGTGCATAGTGGTTCTCGTCGTAATGTTCAAATTGCTTCCAGTCGTCACCCGTATAATTCGCCAGCAAAGGTCCCAGGTCTTTAAGTTTTTTCCCGTTTCTAAGAGCCTGGTCAAAGGCGTTGAATAATTCATCAAGAGTATTCATATCGAGTTGTATTTCTGTAACAAAAGTATCTTGAATTCCGGACAAATTATATACAATATCCTTCTCCTGAACATGAAATTTTGCAGGTTTTCCAAACTCTCTGGTGATCCAGGAAGAAATAATAGCATAATCGTTGTTGCTCTATGACAGGTAAAGTCATGGAAGCCTTATTTCCAGACAGATTCAGGCAACTTTTGTATATCTAAATGTCTTCAATAAAAATATCCTCCCGTTCTTACATAATTTAATTACTACAGGTCGGGTCTTTATTGTCGAAATACTTAAAATCAAGCCATGAGAAAAATTTGGATTATCGTGCAGATTTTATTTGTTTTTCTGACGGGTACGCAAGAATCATTTTCACAACAATTTTATGTTACCACTGGCGATTCTGTTTTTGTTGTCGATGCAGGTTCCTGTAAAGCAAGATGGTTGTGTACAATGTCCGGCACTACAACACAGGATTTAGCTTCATCTGGAAACACTCTTTACGGGTATTCACAGAGTAATACAGAGTTATATTCTATCGATACAGTGCACGGAACAGTCTCTTTTGTGATTTGTTCTGTTGCTGGAATGTCAAATTCTTTGACGTGCGACCAGCAAGGTAATTTTTACTTAGCCAATGATCACTACTTGGTAGAAATACCTGCAAGTGACCGATGGCCAGAAAATATCGGGCAATTTTTTACCTATACTCCTGCTGGAGATTTGTCATTTTTAAACAACCATCTATATCTTGCCGCCAAAGATTATTATGAAAGTTATCTGTTAAGAATTGATCTTAATCCATTCACGGCTACACTTATCGGGCCTATGAATATCGGATCGCATTGGATTTATGGATTAGTTACGGCGATGTATAAGAATAAACTTTCCTTATTAGGAACTTCGGATGAAAATAAACTCTACGTTATTGATGAAGTAACCGGGAATGCCACCTTGATATGTAACATTCCTGTTTCAGAAATGATTCTTGGAGCCGCACCAAAAGAAACGGGAACTTTTGTGCCCAATGATCCTGAAGGGATGATTTTGAAAATTTACCCTACTTTCATAACAGATAAATTAACGATCGAAACAGAGAATAAACCAAAGGAAATATTCCTTTCAATATTGAATCTGAACGGACAGGAGATTATAAAACAACAAATACTCGATCAAATAACAACTTTGGACTTGAGCGCTTTATCCAGTGGGATGTATCTTGTATGACTTACCACTGAAGGTACTGGACAAGCCGACGGTATTGACCATCCCAGGCCGATCGGAATAAACCAGTTTACTTACATTATTATCCGACATATACGATGATCAGTTTAAATCGGCGCAAGGTGCTCAGAAGTTTCGGTTTTTCCAGATTGGATTGTTTGCTACTTCCGCTTTACGAACCTTATCAACGGCCTCATTTATCACTTTGGTAACATGGAATCTGTCAAACACAACGTCCGCCTTCGGCAAGTTTTCTTCGACACCAAGTATAAATGCAGGGGACATATCACAAGAGATCTGACTGATTTGATCTGCATTCCCATTATGGGCTATGAGATCGTGTACAAAATCAGCCACCACTTCATTGTCTCTGCCCTCGGTAACAAATATGGTTCTTTTCTCCTCCAGATCAACAAATAACGAAACGTAGTCATGACCCTTGCGAACAGCTTTCTCATCCATTCCAACCACCTTGACAGAAGAAAAGTCTTCACAAGCTCGAGCAGTATCGGTATAAGCCTTAATCATCTTCCACAGTTTGCTGTCATAAACTTCCAACAGCTGACTTACCTGATGAACTGGCATGACTCTTACCAACTCAAGTATCAAGGCTTCAAGAAGGAGTGTAAAGCCAGCCGCATGACCTTCCCATGGAGCTTGAACCTGTCTTGCTTTGCCATCCCCGATATCAACTCTTGGAATCCAAGCATGAAGATAGCATTGGTACTGAAAAAAATTAAGATGCCTCCAAGTCTTTTGAGTGGTATCATACGCTTTAAAATGACCTTTAATTCCTGCCTCTTTATCCTTGTAAGAGAATGTCGAACCTCGTTCAAAATCAATCCAAATCTCAAG
>Ga0182027_10001328_pt1 | contig 41652 bp, 37 predicted proteins | sample 712E1DmetaG_FD_121300 | JGI IMG/M metagenome (GOLD analysis project Ga0182027, IMG submission 121300) | Permafrost microbial communities from Stordalen Mire, Sweden - 712E1D metaG (Illumina Assembly) | ecosystem: Environmental > Terrestrial > Soil > Wetlands > Permafrost | place: Sweden...
AAGAAAACAACAAAGGCGCTTAGAAGAAAGGAAAACAGAAAGGAGCCAGACAGCAGCCTCTCGAACGCACTTGACAATCCCCATAGCAGGGCGACCGCTCCGGTTGCCCGTCTGATAACGACGGCAAGCGATGCGCTTGCCCTACAAATTTCACCAGGACAGGAATGGAAACAGCACGCCGACTCACAGAGTCGGTCTACAACGACTCCCCCGTCCCCTCACCAGCGTTTGCAGGCTTCGCGGTAACTGGCGATGTTTCGTTTGATCTCGCGCAGGCTGTCGCCGCCGAATTTGTCGAGAAGCGCCTTCGCCAGTTCGATGGCCACCACAGCCTCGCCGATGACGGCAGCCGCCGGGGCGGCGCAGACGTCGGATCGCTCGACGGTCGCTTTCACTTCTTCGCCCGTCTTGATGTCAACCGACCGCATCGGCTTCATCAACGTGGAAAGCGGTTTCATCGCGGCGCGCACGACAATCGGCTGGCCGTTGGTCATACCGCCTTCGAATCCGCCGGCATTGTTGCTGGCGCGGCTGAGCACGCCTTCCTGGCCGGGCAGGATCTCATCGTGCACCTGCGACCCGAAACGGCGCGCTGTCTCGAACCCCAGACCCGTCTCGACGCCTTTGATCGCCTGAATGCTCATCAGGGCGCGCGCAATGTTGGCATCGAGTTTTCGGTCCCATTGAACATGGCTGCCGAGGCCGATGGGCACACCCATCGCCACCACTTCCAACACACCGCCCAGAGTGTCGCCTTGCGCCCTGGCGGCATCGATGGCTTCAATCATCTTCTTTTCCGCTTCGGGATCGGCACATCGCGTTTCGCTGGATTCGCTCCGCTCGCGGATCTGTTGGACGCTCAATCCTTCCACGCGCGCCTGAACCGGGCCCAGGGAAACGAGATGGCCCACCAGATCGATTCCGACCTCTGTCAAAAGCAGTTTGCAGGCGCCGCCGACCGCCACCCGAATGGTCGTTTCCCGGGCGCTGGCGCGTTCGAGGATGTCGCGGGCGTCTTCACGGTCATATTTGATCACCCCGGCCAGATCGGCGTGGCCCGGACGGGGTTTCGTCACCGGCGGCAATTCGTCGATTTTGAAATCCCTGTTCTTGACCATCAACGTCAGCGGCGAGCCGATGGTTTCACCACGCCGCACGCCCGACAGGATTTCCGCCTGATCGGTCTCGATCTTCATCCGTCCCCCGCGGCCGTATCCTTTCTGGCGACGCGCCAGATCCCGGTTGATGGCGTCAAGATCGACCTTGAGCCCGGCGGGCAGGCCTTCGACAATGGCGATCAGGCACTGGCCGTGCGATTCTCCCGCGGTGAAATAGCGTAACTGGGGCATGGGTTATCCTTTTATCAAACTGATGTACCAATCGGCAAGGGTTTGACCGAAGAAGATCCAGAGTACCGCGCCCAGCGCGATGTAGGGTCCGAACGGAATCTTGCCCTGCCAGTCCCTTCGTCCCGCCAGAATCAACGCCAGGCTGACCAGGCCGCCCACGACGGAGGACGCGAAAATGGAAAACAGGGTCGCACGCCATCCCAGAAACGCGCCGATGGCCGCCAGAAGCTTGGCGTCGCCCAGTCCCATCGCCTCGCGCGGAATGATGACGAGCTCCGTCGTGGCTTCCACGGGTCCGATCTCCGCCAGTCCGAACTTCGTCCCATCCACCTCCATCGTTGTCATCGAAATGCTGGCGTCCACGTTCTCGAAGGCCTTGTCCTGGAACTTCAGCGTAGTTGCTCGGAACCGGATCCGGTCAGAGTCACGGCTAAAGACTTCCTCGAACGACATTTGCTCTTCGTCGAAATGAAGCGCGCTGTCGGCAATTCTGATGATTGTCCCCGGCGGCAACGGAACCTTGAGCCGGCCAAATGCCAGTTTCCCAAACTCGGCTACCAGGAACAAGGTCAAGCCGCCGCACAACAGACCCAAAAAGGAATTCAGCGCCGCGGAGGATCGGGAAACCGTGTGCTGAAGGCCGGGAACCAGAATCGACAACCCAAACCCCAGGAGCACGCCGCCGTACGTCAGTTCGTTCGGAATGATGTAGTGCTCGAAATCGATGAAGGTGGACGCGATCAGCCCGCCGATCAGCAACCAATAAATCGGGACGACCGACTGCCATCCAAATTTCAGGACCACCAGCAGGAACAGGGTTCCCGTCAACAGTTCCACCAGAAAATAGCGTGGCGTGATCCCCGCCTGACAATGACGGCATCGACCACGCAGAATCAGGTAGCTCAACAGCGGAATATTGTCACCCCAACCGATCGGGTGACCGCAATGCGGACAATGCGAGGGCGGGTTGACGATCGACTCCCCGCGCGGCAGCCGATGGACGCAGACATTGAGGAAACTGCCCACGGTCGCGCCAAAGAGGAACGTGACAAACTCCAGATACAGGCGCAGCCCGGAGCTCACTTGGACTCCCCGTAAATGGCGGCGGACAGGGCGCGACGCATCACCGCGACCGGCGCTTTGCGTTTGGTCCACAATTCGAATGATTTAACGCCCTGATGCAGCAACATGCCCAGACCGTTGGCCACCTTGGCGCCGTTTTCACTGGCGATCTTCAACAAGGCAGTCTCCGCTGGCCGGTAGACGATGTCGTACACAAACAGTTTCGGCGAAAACAAGGAAGCCTCCAGCCCGAGGGAATCCCCTTCCGCGAGACCCACCGAGGTCGCGTTGACCAGAAGATCGACGTCGTCAATCACTCGGCCCAATTCGCCCGAATCGAGCGGCAGCGCCTTGAATGCCGTCTTTGCGGATGCGAACTCACGGGCGATGGGTTCAATTTTGGACAGGGTACGATTGGCCACGAACACCCTGGCGGCTCCGTCGACGGCGCATTGGATGGCGATGGCCCGCCCGGCTCCGCCGGCGCCGAGGACAAGCACGCGCTTGCCTTTGAGGGAAAGGTTGAATTCCTCCTTGATCGCCCTGGCGAATCCGTAGCCATCCGTGTTGTAGCCGCGCAGGATCCCATTCTCGATGCAGACCGTATTGACGGCGCCCAGTTTCCGCGCGTGAGGGTCCACCTCATTGACAAACTCCAAGGCGAGGATTTTGTGAGGCACGGTGAGGTTGACGCCCACCAGGCCGAGATCTCGCGCACCGGCCAGGGCCGGACCCAGGTTCTTGGGATCGACCGGAAACGCCAGATAGGCCCAGTTCATGCGCAGGGCTCCGAAGGCGGCATTGTGCATCGCGGGCGAGGCCGTGTGCGCGATCGGCCATCCAAAAACGCCGACAAGTTTTGTTGAGCCATCAATAGGCATTGGCATTTCCAACCAGATGATTTACGAAGCAGTTCTCACGGCTTCCAGCGTTCAGCAATCGCCCCGGCCTGGGCAGCGGATCGAGGATGCGTCCGATGCCACAGGATCACAATAACAAATGCGCGACGAGCGGCTTGAGAAGCGCCAGCAAAGGCTCCGGAAACACGCCCAGCAAAACGACCGCGAGGGCGATAACCGCAAGCACCACGCTAACATACGTGGGCGTGGTGATCGGCGTACTGTCCCTCGACGCATGTACGTAGATATGCTTCAGCAGGATCAGGTAATAATAGAGAGACACGGCGCTCATGAAAATCCCCAGGACCACCAGCCACAGGAGCCCGAACGTTTTCGCGTCGCGGTCAACCGCGGCTGCGAACAGGTAGAACTTGCCAAAGAACCCGCCCAACGGCGGAATACCCGCCAGCGATAAAATAAAGATCAGCATCAGCAGCGACAGGAACGGCGCCTTCCGCGCCATCCCGTCAAAGTTCTCCAGGTCGTCCCCCCCCGCTTTATCCGCCAAGGCGGCTACCACACCGAATGCGCCCAGGTTCGTCAACGCGTAAACAATGATGTAGAACAGGACGGAGGTGGCCCCCGTATTGGTCGCTGCGCAAAAACCGATCAGGATATAACCCGCATGCGCGATGCTTGAGTATGCCAGCAATCGCTTGATGTTGTGCTGCACGATCGCGACGCAGTTGCCCAGGATCATGCTGGCGGCTGCGATGACCGCCAGCAGCATTACCCAGCCGGATGCGAAGTAGAGATTCGCATGGAAGGATTCTCCCAGTTGGCGGAGCCAGTCGATGACACCGCCCCTCCAGGTTGCGGACAGACCGAAGTGATACGCCGACCCGGGCAACCCGCTGAAGGCAATCATGACGACCTTCAAGAACACAAAAAAGCTGGCGACCTTCGAACCGGTGGCGATGAACGCCGTCACGGGTGTCGGCGCGCCTTCGTACGCGTCCGGCGCCCAGAGATGGAACGGCACGACCGCCACCTTGAATCCAAACCCGACGATGACGAACAATAAAGCGACTGCCAGAAGAGGGCTGACGTTGTCGGGATGAATGGCCTTTGCGATCTCGCGCAGGTTGGTCGTGCCGGTCAATCCATAGACGTAACTCAGTCCGAACAGAAGGAACGCAGACGAGATGGCGCCGAACATGAAGTACTTCATCGCGGCTTCCTGCGAGCGCAACTCGCCTTTATGGAAAGCAGTCAGGATGTACAGGCAGATGCTCGTGAGTTCGAGCGCGACGAAAATCGTAATCAGTTCTTCCGAGCTGATCAAAAGCATCATCCCGATCGCGCCAAACAACAAGGTTGCAAAGTATTCTCCCACGTGGCGGCCAATGTCGAAGTCCAGGGAGATAACGACTGTCAAGAGTGTCAGAACGACAATCACCAGATTGAAGATCGTCGTCAACTTGTCCACCACGAGCGTTCCACCCAGGAACACGAGGCGGTCGTATTCGTGCGGTCCAGTACCAGGGATCTGAAAACAGAGTGCAACCATCGCTGCCACAAGCCCGACCATCGCCACGAAGCCGATCGTCCGTCGGCGAGCGCCAGACTCGGCCCGGCGCATCCAGGCGAGATCGAGCGTCAAGGCCGCGAACGCCCCAACCACCAGAATACACTCCGGTATCAGCGCCTTGAAAACTCCAGAGTATGGAATCGGCCCGTTCATGGGAGATTGAATCCCCGAAGGAAAAGTTCAACATTTGGCACAATCATGTGCAGCATGATCGATGGATAAACTCCGACGATCACCAGCAAAGACATTAAGATGACGCCCGCAACGATCTCGGGCAACGAGATCGGCGGCAAATTCCAACGCGATCCCCCTGCTCCCCCATCTCCGTGACCGTGCCCGCTGGAGTCTGGGGCGCGGAGCAATGCTCCGCGCTCCCCTGCTCCGCCGTGGCCGTGACTGTGACTACTGGAGGGTGAGCCGTGCGCCGCGTGTTCCTCCTCGGCAAAAAACACCTTGTGCAGCGCGTTCAGGATATAGCCGGCCGTGATCGGGATGCTCACCCCGGCCGCCAGAGCCAGCCAGGGACTCATGCTAAACGCGCCGATCAATACCTGGAGTTCAGCCACGAACCCGCTGAATCCCGGCAGTCCCATGGACGCCGCTCCAGCGATCAGGAATGTCCAGAACGCAAAGGGAAGCACCGTGCGGAGTCCGCCGAGTTCATCCAGTTGCCGGGTATGGGTGCGGTCATACACCATGCGCCCGACAACGGCGAACAACAGGCTCGCCACGATCCCGTGCGAAAACATTTGCAGAATCGCACCCGAGAGCCCTTTCACCGCCCCCGCCGACATCGCAGGAGCGCCCACGGCAGCGGCCAGCCCGAGCAGCACAAATCCCATGTGGCTGACGCTCGAGTACCCGATGATGAACTTGAAATCTTTCTGCACAAACGCCACCGCCGCGCCATAAACGATGCCGATGACCGCAATCCAGGCAATCCACCATTTCCAGTAGTCAAGTCCTTGCGGAAAAATCATCATGGCGGCCCGGAGACAGGCATAGGACCCCAGCTTCATCACGACACCCGCCAGCAACATCGACGCCGCCGTCGGCGCGGCAACGTGTCCCGTTGGCGCCCAGGTGTGGAACGGCCACATGCCGGCCAGCACGCCGAAGCCAACAAAGATCAGCGGGAAAATCCAGCGCTGCAATTCGGGCGAAAACTTGTGATGCGCCAACGCGATCATGTCGAACGTCTGGCCGCCGGCCGCAAAGAACGCCGCCAGCACGCCCACGAACACCAGGGCGCTGCCGATGAACGAATACATCACCAGCTTCATCGCGCCGTATTCCTTCCGGGTCGATCCCCAGATGGCGATGATGAAATACTTGGGGATGATCGCCAGTTCGTAAAAAACGAACAACAGGAAGAAATCCATCGCCATGAACACCCCGTACACGCCGGCAATCAGCGTCAGGAAGAAGGCGAAGAACTCCTTGACCCGCTCCTCGATGTTCCAACTGAACAGGATGCCCGTCACGCAGATAAAACCGTTCAACACGATCAATGGGAAATTGATGCCGTCCACGGCGAGGTGATAATGCGCGCCGAGAATGGGAATCCAGGGAACATTGACAAGCTGAACGAATCCGTCCTTAAGAGGCTGTTGGGTCTTCAGCCAGGCGTCGTAGGCAAAATACCCGCTCAGCGCAATCAACAGGCCGGCCACCCCGGTCGCGAGCGCCGTCCAGCGGATCAGCGTCTTGGCGTTGCGCGGCAACAGCAGGATCAGCCCGGCGCCGAGGAACGTGATATAAATTGCCCAATCAGTACGCATGCGATTCTAGCGCCCCATCGCCTTCACGGCTGGTGAAATGTTGGCCAGCAGTTGCAGGAGATCTTTCACAGCCGTGTTTGTTGCGTTCAATAGGGATCCCGGATAGACGCCGATCCAGAACATGAACAGCATCAAGACCGCGCCGATAAATATCTCGCGGCCCGTCATATCGGAGAGCCCACTCCATTTCGGATTGAGCGGGCCGAAACAGACCTTCTGCATCATGCCCAGCAGGAAGATCGCGGTGACGACCAACCCGACCGTCGCCAGCGAGGTCCACAGCGGGACAATCGGAAACGCGCCCTTGAACACCAGGAATTCGCCGACAAACCCGTTCAAACCCGGCAGGCCGAGCGAGGAGAACATCGAGATGCCCAGCACGCCGGCATAAATCGGCATGATTTTGCGCAAACCGCCGTAGTCGGCCAGATTGCGCGTGTGCGTCCGCTCGTAGATGACGCCCACCAGGAAGAACAATGCCGCCGAGCTGATGCCGTGATTGAACATCTGAAGCATCGCCCCGTTCAGGGCGGCTGCCTTCTCGTTCATGACGTCGGCCACATTCTCCGTGGAAGCGACCACGGCGAAGATTCCGAGCATCGCGTAACCCATGTGATTCACCGACGAGTAGGCGACCAGCCGCTTGAAGTCGGTCTGCGCCAGCGCCGCAAACGCGCCAAAGACAATGCTGGCCAGCGCCAGAAACAACAGGAGATTCAAATGCGCCGCGACCTGAATCGGGTAAATCGGGAGCACGATCCGCAGAAAACCGTATACGCCCATCTTCAACAGGATCGCAGCCAACACCATGGACCCGCCTGTCGGCGCCTGCGTATGCGCGTCCGGCAACCAGGTGTGGAACGGCCAGATCGGCACCTTGATCGCAAACCCCAGGAACGTTCCCCAGAACAGCAGGGACATGAAGGCGGGCTCGTCGATCGCCAGGCCCGTGCGCATATTGAAGTCGGCGAGCAGGATGGCAACCGACTGGGCAAACTTTGGCGTGGTGGCAATCTGGCGCAACTCGAGAAAATCGAACGTCCCCGTTGCCAGATACAGGAAGACGAACGCCAACAACATGGCCACGCTGCCCGCCAACGTATAGATGAAAAACTTGAAGGAGGCGTAGGTCCGCTGTTCGGCTCCCCAAATCTTGATGAGGAAAAACATCGGGATCAATCCCAGCTCCCAGAAAATAAACCAGTGAAAGAAATTCAGGGCGGTAAACACGCCGAACATTCCCGCCTGCAGGAGCAGAAACAGGAAGAAAAACAGTTTCACGTCGCGGTCGAGCTTCCAGTGGGTCAGCAGCGCCAACGGCGTGATGATGGCCGTCAACAACACCATCGTAATACTCAACCCGTCGACGCCCACCCGGTACTCAACATTGATCGTCGAGATCCAGAGAAACCGCTCCTCGAACATCAGGCCCTTGGCAGCATCGAACCTGGACCAGACAACCAGGGTCAAGGCCAACGACACGCCGCTCGCCAGGAGGGCAACCACCTTGATGGCGCGGTCGTTGTTCTTGTTGAGGAAGGTGACGATCAGCGCACCCACCAGCGGGGCGAAGGTGATCCAGCTCAAAATGCCGAAGGCCGGATTCATTGGCCCAGCCTCAGAAAGTAGATCACCAGCAGCACGCCCACACCCAGGCCCAGTACCCGGAAATAATTCTGGACCCGGCCGCTTTGGAGTTTCGACATGAAACCGCCGGTGCCGCGAACGCCCTCACAACCGGCGTCAAACCCTCCGTTGATAATCAATTCGTCGCCAACCAAACGGAATACATGGGAGATCAGCCTGGTCAGCCCGACGATGCCGTGCAGGACGCCGTCAATCAACAGCTTGTCGACCAGACGAAACAACTTGCCACACATCATCGTGGCCCAAATGATCGTCGCCTCGTAGAACTCGTCCACGTACCACTTCCGGTTCAACGCCGTGAACAGCCCTCCGAGCGGCACAGCCAGTGGGTCCGGCTCGTCCGCGCGCTCCATCGGCTTGCGGCCGTACACCAGGTAGCCGAGCAGGATGCCCAGGAGTCCGACGGCAATGGAAAGTCCCATCACCAGGCCGGTGCCGCCTTCGGCCATGTGTTCTTCGGGCGCCAGATAGTGTTGGAACAAATTTCCGCCGACGAACGGCGTGCCAAAGAACCCGAGCACGACCGCGAATACACTCAGCACGACAATCGGCCCCCACATATTCCAGGGCACCTCGTGCGGCTCGTGATTCCCATGTCCGTGGCCGCGTTTGTCAAGCGCGGCTACAGCATGCCCGTAGTCATGCTCTTGCTCGTGCTCTTTCTCATGCTCGCCTCCGCGCCACTTACCCGCAAAGACCATGAACATCTGCCGCGTCATGTAGAACGCGGTCAAAAATGCCGCAAACGTCGCCATGCCCCACGCCAGTTTGCTGCGGTGGAATGTAACCAACAGCACCTCGTCCTTCGAGAAAAACCCCGCAAACGGCGGCACGCCCGTCAGCGCCAGCATGCCAATCAGGTAACACACAAACGTAATCGGCATGTACCGGCGCAGCCCGCCCATCTTCCGCATGTCCTGTTCGTGATGGGTGCCGATAATCACGCAGCCAGAGCCCAGGAACAGCAACGACTTGAAGAACGCATGCGTCAGCAAATGAAATTGCCCGGGCGCCAGTCCGCCCGCACCGAGCGCCATGACCATGAAACCGAGTTGGGAACAGGTCGAGTAGGCCAGCACGCGTTTGATGTCGAACTGTGCCACCGCAATCGTCGCCGAGAACAACGCCGTGAAGGCGCCGACGTATAGCACCAGGTCCATCGCAAACGTCGGATGTTCCGGTGTGCCGCCCGCCAGAAACAGGGGGAACATGCGCCCGACCATGAACACGCCCGCCGCCACCATCGTCGCGGCATGAATCAGCGCGCTGACCGGAGTCGGACCTTCCATCGCATCGGGCAGCCACACGTGCAACGGGAACTGCGCGCTCTTGCCCATCGCGCCGATGAACAGCAACACCGCTATCGTCGTCGCGGCGCTCAGCCCCCACCAACCACCCAGCGTGGCCAGTGCGTTCGCTTGTTCCAGGGCTCCGTTGCCGTTGTCGTACAGGTTCAGCGTGCCCGACTTCCAGTACAACATCAGGATCCCCAGGAAAAACCCGACGTCGCCAATGCGGGTCGTGATAAACGCCTTCTTGCAGGCAGCCGCCGCGCTCGGTTTGAAAAACCAAAAGCCGATCAATAAATAGCTGCACAAGCCGACCAGTTCCCAGCAAATGTACAGCATCAGCAGGTTGTTGGAAACGACCAGGCCGAGCATCGCCGCCGCGAACAGCGACAGGAAACAGAAGAACCGCGTGAAATTCTCGTCCTCGTCCATGTACCCGGTCGCGTTAATGAAAATCATCAGGCCAACAAACGTCACCATCGCCGCCATGCCCGCCGTCAACGGATCGAGGATGAACCCCAGTTGAATCTGCGTCGTGCCGGAATCGAACCAGGTGAAATTGTAAATCGCCCGCTCCACCTCGGCATGACCGCCGCCGAGCGTCGCAAAAAACGCCCGCAACGCCAGCACGCACGAAGCCGCCATAGCGCCGATCGTCAGCGTCGCCGACAACCGGCGCTGCTCCCGCTTCAGCAACGACTGAATCGCCGCCGCCAGGAGTGGCAGCAGCGGAATCAGATATTGTTGTTTGGCCAGTTCGTTCAGGTGTTCCATTGCCAGTGTCGCCAGCCTCTGCTTCTTTCGCCCGTTGAATGTTGAGCGTTGAGCAGCCTGTCCTGAGTCTGCCGAAGGATTGAGCGTTGCATGTTGGGCCGTCTCATCCCTTCAAACTCTTCATTTCATCCACATCCACCGACCTGTAATGCCGATACACCGCGATCACCAGGGCCAGGCCGACAGCGGATTCTGCGGCGGCAATCGAGATTGCGAAGATGGCAAACAGTTGCGCCGTGAGCGCCTCGAACTGCCTGTAATGCCAGAAGGCAATCAGGTTCAGGATGCCCGCGTTGAACATCACTTCGATGGCAATCAGCACAATGATCGCGTTCTTTCGCGTCAACGCTCCGCACAATCCGATTGAAAACAGCAGCGCCGACAAAATCAGATAGTGTCCCAGGGGAATGCTCATCGCCGACGCATGACCTCCTCCAACGCGATGACCACGGCGCCGATCAATGCCGCCGTCAGCAGCACGGCCATCGCCTCGAACGGTACCACCCAGTTGGCAACCAAAATCCTGCCGATCTCGGCGATGGAACTCGTCGCCTTGTCTCCCGGTGACAATGCCGCCGCGATCTTGTCACCCCGGACGGCCCAGCACAGCAGCACGGCCAATATCGCCGCGGTGAACGAGCCCGCCCACCATTTGCCGCCGAGAACCTCGCGCGGACCCTCGGTTCCGGTGACGTTGCGCGTCAGCATGATCGCGAACAGGATCAGCACCGCCACCGCGCCGATGTAAATCAGGATCTGGACTGCGCCGATGAAGTCGGCGCGCAACAGGAAGTAATGCGCGGCAATGCCGAGGGAAAACAGGATCAGCGACAGCACGCAATGGATGAGATTGCGCAGTGATACGGCCAGCAGCGCGCCGATGATGGTGATGGCCGAAATGATCCAGAAAGCAGCGTTCATCGTCAACTCGCGTATCGGTACGTCCGCTTCTCCATGTTGTCCGCTGCATTGAACTTCGACAGAAGGATCCAGGAAACGACGAGAAGGATTGCGGTCACGAGCCAGGCCAGCGGTTTCGACCCCATGAAATGCCAGATCCCGACCGCCACGATGTTGATCAGCGACATCGGCAACAACGTTTTCCAGGCGAACCCCATCAGCTGATCGACACGGAGGCGCGGCCACGTGCCGCGAATCCAAATGTTCAAAGCAATCATCATCCCGAGTTTCAGGAAAAACCAGAACATCGAAATCAACACGCCCACATAGGGCAGAGTGCTGCCCGGCCCCAGGTACCCGCCGAGAAACATCGTGACCGTGATGCCCGCCATCGCAATCGTCGCCAGATACTCGCCCATCTGAAACAGGGCGAATTTGAATCCGCTATATTCGGTGTGGTACCCCGCGATGATTTCCGATTCCGCCTCCGGAATATCGAACGGCGTGCGGGCCGATTCCGCCATGGCGCCGATCGCAAATAGGACAAATCCGACGAACCCCCAGGGCCGCAGGACAAACCAGCCGCCCACGTTCGCGAAGCCGCCGCTCTGCGCCTGGATGATGTCCAGGGTCGAGAGCGACCCGGAGGCCATCACGACCGCCACCGCTGCCAGCACCATCGGAACCTCGTAGGAAACAACCTGCGCCACGGCGCGCATCGCGCCGAGCAGCGAGAATTTGTTTCGAGATGCCCAGCCGCCCATGAAAAGCGCCAGCACACTCGCCGTGCTCACCGCAAAGGCAAACAGGATTCCGATGTTCAGATTGACCGGCACCAGGCCCGGTCCGACCGGCACCACCGCGAACAACAACAACGACGGAATGACCGCCATGACCGGCCCGAGAAAATGGACGAACTTGTCCGCCTGGCGGGGCACGATGTCTTCCTTGAGCAACACCTTGATTCCGTCGGCAATGGGCTGGAGTATCCCCCAACGACCGACCCGGTTCGGGCCATACCGGTTCTGGACGCGGCCCAGCGCCTTGCGTTCAACCAGCGTGGTGTAGGCGAACACGCCGGGAAACACGGAGACAACGAACAGAATCGGCACGGCAATGGCAATCGCCAGCGGAACCCAGGCGGGCTTGCCGACAAACCACTGTGCAATCAATTGATAAACCGTTTCCATGTTGAATTGAATCCCCACTCCCCAGCTTTCGTTCGGAGAGAAGCGAAGGATCCCGCCACGAAACAACAGAGATTCTTCGCTTCGCTCAGAATGACAAGCAAAAAAACACGATCCGCGTTCTACAGTTTGCCTGCCTCCTTCATCAGTTTCTCCAGCATCGCTGCTGTTTCCGCCTCTCCCGGCAGGCAAAGTGACAAATCGCTTTCGGAGCCGGCGGCAATCGCGTCGGCGTAGCCACGGCAATCGTAACCGCACGCATGACAATCGGTCTGCGCCATGGCGGCCATCAGTTTGTCCGCCAGTGGCTTTTCTTTGGCCAGATCCATCCGCTGCGGCATGGCCATTCCCGCATCATGCCACGGCCAATCCCCCGGCGCGGATGCCGCAGGCGCTGCCGCCGGTGATGGTGGCGCGGGCGTCTCGCCTGCGCTTGCCGGTGGAGACGCTTTGGAGACAACGGCTGATGGCGCGGCCGAATTTGTTCCTGCCGGCGAGGCGGAAACGACCGCAGGCGAGACGCCCGCGCTACCGGCGCTCACCGCGCTCAGAAACCCAGCCAACCAAGCCCGTTGCTCAGCCGAAAAGGGCGCGTCTTCTGGAATGCTAATCTTCATGGGTGTAGCGGTCGCCGTCACGGCGGCAGGCGCCGGTTTCGCGGCAGCCGGCGCAGCCGCCGGTTGGCCTGCAACGGCGGGAGCGACCGGCTTGGCAGCGGCAGCTTTTTTCGCCTTCTTCTCGGCTTCCAGTTTCCGTTTGGCGTCCACCTCGCCCGCTCCGGTCGGTTTGATCTTCTGGTAATACTCGTTCGGCTTGAGCAGATCGGGCAAACGCTCGACCAGTTCGTTGAACCGGTCGTACCGGGCTTTCTCGTAATCGTTGTCCATCTTGATCGCGTCAAACGGACAGACCTCGACGCAGATCTGGCATTGCATGCAGACGCTGATGTCGATGTCGAACACCTTCGGTCGCTGCCGCGGTTTGCCCTTCTCATCGCGGTCCATGACGATGTAAATGCATTGGGGCGGACATTCCGTTTCACAAATCTTGCACGCGGTGCAGCGCAGATTCTCGGCCGTGCCGTCGAACACCAGGAATGGGAAGGTGCGCGAGTTCTCCGGCAACTTCATCCGTTCTTCGGGATACTGGATCGTGACCAGCCGCTCCTTGTCGAAATAACTCCCGACGAAATTCCGGGCCGTCACCACCATGCCATCGAGGAGACCTTTGCCGAGAAAGCCCATTAGCGGTCCACTTCCCCCAACACAATATCCACGCTGCCGAGGATCACAATGACATCGGCCACCTTGTGTCCGAGGCACATATCTTCAAGAATCGTCAGGTTGATGAAGCTCGGTGGACGGACGTGATAGCGGTAGGGCTGTTTGCCGTCGCCCGTCGATACGAGATAGAATCCGAGTTCGCCCTTGGGCCCTTCGATCCGGCCATAGCCGTCGCCGTTCGGGATCTTGAAATTCCGCAGTTTGACTTCAGGCGCGATGTGCGGGCCCTGGGGCACCTCCCGCAGAGCCTGCTGCAGAATCTTCACGCTCTCCCGCATCTCCAACACGCGAATGTAGTAACGATCGTACACGTCGCCGACGTCGCCCAGCGGAATCCGGAAATCGAACCGGCCGTACACGCCGTAGTTGTCCACCTTGCGGATGTCGTACTCGACTCCGCTGGCCCGCGCCATCGGGCCCGAGATACTGCTGTTCACGGCCAGTTCCTTCGGCAGGATGCCGACCTTCTGAGTCCGGACGAGCAAGACTTCGTTCTCGGTGAGCAGTTTCTCAAACTCATCCAGGAACTTCGGGAACCGAGCCGTGATATCCCTGGCCGTTGCCAGCATCCGGTCGTCGAAATCCACGCGGACGCCGCCGAACCGCATGTAATTGCACATCATCCGTGAGCCGCTTACCGCTTCGAACAAATCCAGAATCTTTTCGCGTTCGCGGAACGCGTACAGCAAGGGCGTCCCCCACGCTCCAAGGTCCTGCAACAGAAAACCGATCGCGCAGACATGGTTCTGCAAACGCGTCAACTCGGAGACGATCACGCGGATGTATTCGGCCCGGTCCGGCACCTTGATGCCCGCCAGCTTCTCGACGCTCAACGCATACGCCCAGTTGTTGGTCATCGAGTTGAAGTAATCCAGCCGATCCGTGTATGGCATCGACCCCAACCAGGCCATTCGTTCGGCGAGTTGCTCGTGGTTGCGGTGGAGATACCCCATCACCGGCTTCAGTTTCACCACGGTCTCGCCGTCGAGTACCACGTCCATCCGAAACACGCCGTGCGTGCTCGGGTGCTGCGGCCCGATCGAGACTTCCATCGTCTGGGTCTCGATCATGCCGTTGGGCCCGGGCGTCAGCGTGTACCGTTTCTCTTCTGTCAGTGGTTGAATCATTTCTTCGCCTTGTGAGCCTCTTCAATCGCACTGGGCGGTACCACGCCACCGGTTTGCTCGGCGCGCGCCAGCGTGTCGTCGTGCGCCGTCGGTTCCCACTCGTAATCCATCGGCGGAACGTAATCCTTCCGCATCGGATGATCCTTGAACTCGTCCCACATCAGGATCCGACGCAAATCGGGATGACCGTCAAACTTCACCCCGTACAAATCAAAAGCCTCGCGTTCCTGGAATTCGCAGCCCCGCCATAGCGGGGTCAGCGAAGGCACGCGGCATTGGTCGAGCTCGCGCGGGGCGCGTACCTTCAGCACGATCGGGCCCTGCTTCAAGGCAACCGAATACAAATGATAGACGACCTCGACATACCCGGGCTTGTCGTCTTTTGGGAGCCAATCGACTCCGGTCACGCACGAACAGAAATCCATCTGGAAACGGGGGTCCTCCTTGAAAAACTTCGCCACGGCGTAGAGGTGTTTGCCATCCACCAACAACGAAGGTTGCGCCGCCGCCGGTGTCGAGTTCACAATCTCGATCTGGGCGCCCGCGACAGCCTGCGCGGCCGTTTCTTTGATTTTCTCGATCGCTTCCATGCTCACTTGTTGGTCTTGTGGGAGCGACATTCCTGTCGCGATTCCCCCGGTCCCTCGCCAAACCGCGCTCCGACAATGGTCTCTACCTCCCTCACGGTTTCTTCAGGGCCTCCTCGATGGTCACGTCCCGATAGCTGCGCGGCGGCTGCCAAACCTCACGGTTCGCCGACGGCTCCAAATCGCGTTCTCCAAAAGAGGGAATCTGGTAATCGGTGGTCGCCGTGTCATCGTACCAGCGCGGACGCTGGTCCTTCCCGAGGTGCTGACCCGCAATCTTCCGCTGCAAGGTCATGATTGCATGAAGCAGCGCCTCGGGCCGGGGCGGACAACCCGGGATATGGACGTCCACGGGAATGTAGCGGTCGATGCCTTTGAGCACGTTATAGCCGTCCTTGAACGGGCCGCCCGAGATGGCGCAGGCGCCCATGGCAATGCAGTACTTCGGCTCGGGCATTTGGTTGTAAAGTCGGACAACCTGCGGGGCCATTTTTTTGGTCACCGTGCCGGCGACGATCATCAGGTCGGCCTGGCGCGGTGTGGCGCGAAAAACCTCAGCGCCGAATCGTGCCAGATCGTGCCGGGACGCCGCGGTGGCAATCATCTCGATGGCGCAACAGGCCAACCCGAACTGCAGCGGCCAGATCGATGATTTCCGTCCCCAATTATAAAGCTGCTCGAACGGGAGGATGAAAATCCCGCTCTTCTGCAACTCGTTCTTCAGTCCTTCGTCCATTGTTCTATCGTTGTGTAGCCGCACCCTTCACGGGTGCGTTCCCCGTTCCCCCGCAAGCGTAAAGCCTGCGGCTACTTCCAATCCAACGCTCCCTTTGCCCAAGCGTACACAAGGCCTTCGACCAGCAGCAGCACAAACACCATCATGGCGATGAATGCGCCAAAGCTCAGCCCCGCGAATGCCACAGCCCACGGATAAAGAAAAACGGTTTCCACGGCAAAGATGACGTAGATGAGCGCGTAGATGTAGTAACCGACGCGAAACTGTCCCCAAGCGTCTCCTTTGGACTCCAGACCGCACTCATAAATGTCGTTCTTGGTCTGGGACGGCTTGCGGGGAGCGAGCAGGCGCGCCAGCAACAGCGGCGCGAGCGGGAAGCCAATGGCCACCGCTAGGAACACCACGATAAACAAGTATTGAGCAACGTAGGTATCTTTCATCGAGCGAAACAGACAACCAAATCCGACGACCCAAGTTACAAATTTCACAATCTTCCTAACAAGATTGCCGCCCCTTGTCAAGGGACGGAGCGCAGCTGTAGAGTTTGAAAACGGCAAACCCATTTGATAATCTCGCAACGTGGCGGACACACTGGTCATCAACGAAGTTTTCTACAGCATTCAGGGCGAGTCCTCGTTTGCGGGGTTGCCATGTGTCTTTGTGCGGCTCACGGCCTGCAACCTGCGCTGCACCTGGTGCGATACGACGTACTCGTTTCATGAAGGAACGCCCATGACGATCGGAGATCTCATCGTCAAGGTGCTGGAGTACAATTGTCCGTTGGTTGAAATCACCGGCGGCGAACCGTTGCTCCAGTCGAATGTGTTTCCCCTAATGAGCCGGCTGTGCGACCTCGGCAAACGGGTTCTGGTGGAGACCAGCGGCTCCATCGATGTTTCCCGGGTCGATCCGCGCGTCGTGAAGATCATGGATCTGAAGGCGCCGGGCAGCGGCGAGTGTGGAAAGAACCTCTACGAGAACGTCCGTTACCTCGACAAGAAAGACGAGGTAAAATTCGTCATCACCGATCGCGCGGACTACGACTGGGCCAAACTCGCGATGGCGGAGCACCAACTGGCCAGCATCTGCACCGTGTTGTTCTCACCGGTCTGGTCTGGAGAGGCCGCTGTCTGCAACGGCGGGAAACGCCCCGCTGCCGGGACGGCAGCCTCTACACCGGCCACATTGAAAGCCCTTGCCGAATGGGTGCTGGCGGATAAACTCCCCGTCCGCGTGCAAACCCAGTTACACAAACACATCTGGGGTGCCGACACCCGGGGAGTCTGATTCGAAAAAATCCGAAAGCTTGATTTGGAGTGCTGCGGCTTGACGCAGCCCTGCCTTCGCGAGGCTTGACTCGCGATTCCGCCCTGTCCAGACTGCCAGCCATGACCGGCACAGAGACGCGCCCATCGCATCATCGTCCCGCGCACCTGTTTCTACCCGGCACCACCTATATGGTCACGGCCGGGACGCTTCACAAAGAACATTTCTTCCGCGACCCATTGCGCCTGCGAATGCTCCACGATCTTCTCCTCGACCTCGCGAAGAAGTACGGCTGGCAATTGCAGGCTTGGGCGGTGTTCTCGAATCACTATCATTGGATTGGCGTGGCCCCCACAGACGCTACCAACCTCAAGACTTTCATCAGTCACTTGCACACTGCGTCCGCCCGCGAAATCAACCAGCTCGACGGGACCACAGGGCGTAAGGTCTGGTTCCAATACTGGGACACATGCCTGACGATCGAGAAGAGTTATTTAGCCCGGCTGAACTACGTTCACAACAACGCGGTGCACCACAAGTTGGTTTCCGTCGCTGAGCAATATGAGTTTTGCTCAGCGAGATGGTTCGCTGCCAACGCAGACCCGACTTTTCGACGCAAAGTCGCAACTTTTCGTTATAATCGCCTCAATGTTCCCGACGACTTCTAACTTGGAGTGCTGCGGCTCGACGCAGCCATGGTGTTGTCGGCGGCTCGACGCCGACAAGCTTCTCAGAACAACAACGACTTCGGCGCGTCAAGCCGCGCCGCCGAAAGCGGCGTCAAGCCGCCGCACTCCATGAACCAACTTCCCCTGCTCCGGACCGGGATTCCGGGACCAAAATCGCGCGCGCTCTCGCGTCAGTTGCACCGTTTCGAATCACGCAACGTTACCTTCCTCTCCAAGAACTGGCCGATTTTCTGGAAGCAAGCCGCAGGCGCGAACGTCTGGGATGTGGATGGAAACCGCTATATCGATTTGAGCGCAGCGTTCGGTGTGGCCAATGTCGGACACACCAACCCCTGCGTCGTGGCGGCAATCAGGAAACAGTCAGCCGCACTGCTGCACGCCATGGGGGATGTCCATCCGAACGAACTCAAACTCAACCTCGCGCGCGAACTTGTGGAATTGACATTCGGACGTTGGTTTGTAGACCGTGTGCCCACACACGGCGGTGGAATTGCGCCGCGTCAGGTGACGCGGCCTACAACGGCCGCTGCCCGCGTCTTCTTTGCGAACTCGGGTGCTGAAGCGGTTGAAGCCGCACTCAAGACCGCGGCGATTCACACCAAACGCCCCGGCGTAATCGCGTTTGAAGGAGGGTATCACGGCCTGACCTACGGAGCGCTGGATGCGACATGGCGCGTTGATTTCCGGACGCCGTTCACCAGACAACTGGGGCACTTCACCACGCATGTTCCTTACGGACACGTTCCATTGGTAGGGACGGACCGCCGGGCCGTCCGAAACCGGCACGGCGCGCCCGGCGGTCGCGCCCTACCCCATCCCATCTCCCACTACGGTGCGGTCATCGTCGAACCGATCCAGGGCCGAGGCGGCATCATCGTTCCGCCGGACGATTTCCTGCAAAAACTTCGCCGGTTCTGTGACGATCATGGACTGGTGCTGATCGCCGACGAGATCTACACGGGGTTCTGTCGGACGGGACGCTGGTTCGCCTGCGAGCATTGGGGCGTGGTGCCCGACATCGTTTGCGTCGGCAAAGCGATGGGCGGTGGATTCCCCATCGCCGCCTGCATCGGCACTGAAGAAGTGATGGATAGTTGGCCCGAGTCACGTGGAGAAGCGATCCACACCAGCACGTTTCTCGGCAACCCGCTCGGCTGTGCCGCCGCGCTGGCTGCGATCAAGGAAATGAAACGTCTCCGGCTTGCCGCGCGTGCCGCCACACTTGGTTCTCATCTTACCCAGGCACTTGGGCACTTGGGCACTTCGCACTGTTCTTCCGTCCGCGGCAAAGGGCTGATGCTCGGTTTGGAAGTAGGCGATGCGCCCCATCTTTGCGAGCGGCTGCTGAAGCGTGGCATCATCGCCATCCCCGAAGGCAACCGCAGCGAGGTCCTCGGCATCACGCCACCGCTGGTCATAACAGAACGACAACTGGATTACTGCGCGGAGGTACTCACTGGCTTGGTGCATCTCCTGTAGCCGCACCCTTCATGGGTGCGACATCCCAACGCAGGCTGAAGCCTGCGGCTACAGTGCGAAAGGGAAGGCGGACAAACCAGTTTCTTTCATGCGAATCTCGAAACAATCGTTGGTCTACGTCGCCGTTCAACTGGGTTGCATCGCTTATCTGATGTTGACCGGACCGTGGCTGGTTGCGTGGCCCTGGATCTGGTTTGAGATCGCAGGCGTTTATCTTGGAGCCTGGACGCTGTGGACGTTCAGGCTGGGAAATCTTCGAGCCGCACCCGAGCCGTCGCACAATGCGAAATTGGTCACGCGCGGCCCCTATCGGTTTATTCGGCATCCGATGTACGCGGCCGTCCTGTTGATCACACTGGCGTGCGTCTCGAATCGATTGACGCCCTTGCGCGGAGTGGTTTGGCTGATCCTTGCAGCCGATCTCATTGCCAAACTGCGTTATGAAGAAGGCCTGCTGGCAAAAAGGTTCCCGGAATACGCCGCCTACCAGCGTCGCACGAAGCGATTGGTGCCATTCTTATTCTGAGTGTCGTTGACAAGTCCTGAATTCGACGCCACTATTCACCTGCTGTTCGCGGAAAACCAGCCCCGAAATGCTATCGGGATCGACATGAACAAAACCGCTTTTCAATTACACGAGCGCATTCTCTCGCTAGTTGCACGAGGCGTTGGTCAGCCGACGACCGACGCCGAATTTGATGCACTGGCGCGCGAGATTTTCACATTTCAGTACGACCATTGTGGCGTGTATCGCGCCTTCTGCGAGCAGCAGCGGTTCACTCCAGAGACGGTCGAACACTGGAAGCAGATTCCCGCGGTGCCGACGACCGCATTCAAGCATTTTGCGCTCGCCTGTTTCCCCGTCGAGGAAGCCGCAGCGGAATTTCACACCAGCGGAACCACCCGGGAGAAATCGGGCAAACACTTCTTCCAGACGCTCGATCTCTACGAGGCAGCGATCCGCCCCAACTTTGAGGCGCATTTGCTACCAGAAATAGTGGAACGGGCGTCCCGCCCGTTCGTCTCGAGACACACTCTCATGAACGGGCAGGATGCCCGTTCTACTTTGCTGCCAATGCTCGTCCTCACTCCTTCCCCCGAAGAAGCTCCGCATTCGTCCCTGGCCCACATGATGGGCGTTGTTGTGAAGGAGTTCGGGACGACGGACAGCGGTTTCTACGTGGAGCGTGGAGCGGTGTGCATGGAGCGATTGACAACCGCATTGCGCGAAGCCGAGCGTGCGCGGCAGCCTGTGTTCCTGCTGGGGACAGCGTTCGCGTTCGTCCAGTTCTTTGATTCCTGCGCAGCGAAGGACTTACGATTTGAATTGGCGGCGGGCAGCCGGGCCATGGAAACCGGCGGATTCAAAGGACGTACCCGGGAGGTGCCCAAGAAGGAACTGTACGGGATGTTTGAAAGGGTTCTCGGTATCCCTTCCTCCCGTGTCGTCAACGAGTACGGGATGACAGAACTCAGCACCCAGTTCTACGATTTAACGCTGCGCGATGGACGGCAGACGGATCAAAAGATTGCACTGCCCTGGTCGCGCGTGTTGGTGATCGACCCGGACACCGGCAAAGAGCAGCGCGAAGGAGAACGAGGGCTGATTCGAATCCACGATCTGTCGAATCTGTGGAGCGCGATGTGCATTCAAACGGAAGACCTCGGCATCGCCACCGGCGACCGCTTTGAGGTTTTGGGACGCGCCGCAGGCGCCGAGGTACGCGGCTGTTCGCTGAACGCGGAGACGTTTTCAGCAAGATGATTAGAATCGGTCTGACAGATGGTGGCACAGGCCTCCGTGCCTGTGGGCCGCTTAATTCGACACGGGCAGGGACGCCCCTGCCACCCAGCTCAGAGCGCCTAAAGAAATCGACCCCCTGTAGCCGCATCGTTGCCGCACACGACAGCGGCGTCTCGTCCGACTCGGCTTACGGGTGCGCCGTTCCTGCGCAGGCTGAAGCCTGCGGCTACAGTTTTGTTAGCGGCTGTTCAGAAGATGAATATGGACATTGAACAAATCCGGCAAGCAATCAGCCGCACAGGTGAAGCCCGCCAGCGCGTGCGGCAACACCGCAACACGGATGCAATCATCGACGCGCTCGCGCAAGCCGCGAAGAACTGGCTCGAACCGAACAACCCCTGGCGACTCCGCGCCATCGAGCAGGCACCGGCAGCTACCGGTTTTTCGAGCGCGATGGTAAGCGAAGCTGTTGACCTCACTTTCTCGGCGATCACCGACCAATCTCTCCACCAGTTTGTCAATGGCGAACTCGGCGATCGAAAGGTGTTGGACGGTTCCGTTGAACCGGAGCGCGGAGCATTGCTCCGCGCTACCGTCCAATCGCCACTTCGCGGAGCAATGCTCCGCGCTCCGGATCCTTCGACGAAAATCAAAGCTATCGGTCCCCAACTCATTGCCCATTTCCTTGCGGGGAACGTGCCGGCACCGGGCATCGTGAGCATTTGCTGCGGGCTGCTGTTGAAGTCGGCCAATCTAGTCAAGGTGTCCGGTCGTGATTCTCTGTTCCCCACCCTCTTCGTCGAGTCCTTGCGAATGGTGGATGCCGAACTGGCCGACTGCGTGGCGGTGCTGGATTGGAGGCGCGAGGAGCGTGCGTTAACACAGGCTGCGCTTGCAGAGGCTGACGCGGTGATTGCGTATGGTGACGACGAGACCGTTGAGATGCTTCGGCGGATGTGTCGGCCCGATGCGCGCTTCATCGGCTACGGCCACAAACTCAGCTTCGCTGTCGTTGGCAGAGAAGCATTGAAGCAGGAGGCAGTCGCCTCGCTGGCCGAGTCGGCTGCGTTTGATGTCTCGGTGTACGACCAACAGGGTTGTTTGTCGCCTCATGTGGTTTACGTCGAGAAAGGCGGCGCCGTTGCGCCGCGCGACTTTGCGGCAGCGTTGGCCGGGGCGATGGCTGCTTACCAGTTGCGCGTGCCGCGCGGACAACTTTCCATCGAGGAATCCGCGCAGATCGCCAAGCTCCGCGGAGCCTATGAATTTCGTTCGGCGTCGGACAAAAGCGTGGCGGTGTGGGCCAGCGCGGGTACGAACGGCTGGCTGGTGATCTATGAAGAAGATCCAATGTTCACTCCGTCGTGCCTGAATCGCGTGGTCTTCGTCAAGCCCGTCGAACGATTGGAGAGGATTACGGAGTTGCTGTGCCGATTTGCGCCCAATCTTTCCACCGTCGGCATCGCACCGTTGAACGAGAGAGCTATGTCATTCGCAAATGCTTTGGCAGACCTCGGCGTGAACCGCGTTTGCCCCATCGGCCAGATGCAGCGTCCGCCCCTGACCTGGCATCACGATGGACGGCCGAATCTCGCGGATTTGGTCCGGTGGGTGGAGGTGGGATGATTCCACTGTTCGGCGCAGGTCTCCCGACCGCACCGGATGTCTTGACCGTCAGGTCTCCCTTGTCCGGGCTGGCCGGGAGACCTTCGGTCGAAACCTGTGCGGGGTCAGAGACCCTCGCACAACGGGTTTTGTTAGGCGCAATAAGGCGTTTTGCTACTTCGCCGTGCCGGACTTATTAACGGTGGCCTTGTAGAGCAGATCCCTCTGTCCGGCAAATGCATCATTGCCGATAACCACAGTCACGGGCAGAGAGACGGTCTTCACCGTCGTATCGTTGATTAACCCGTAATTCGCCCAAGGAGTTTGCCAGTCGCCACTCCTCAGATTGGCGGTCAATGTCCAAACCCCCGTCTTCTTGTTGTAAGTCAGTCGGCAGGTGCCGTAGTTGCTCACTCCACGTCCCTTGTAGTCCAGTTGGAAACACAATTGCACGCCTCCGATGTCCAAGGTCATTGTCTGGTAAGCTGCATTGAAGCCTGGCCCCAAATCGAGCGTAGCCGACAAACTGCAGCTATCTGCATTCGGCTTTGGAGTAAAATTCAACTTCGCCTGTTGCCTCGACACTTTGAGTTCGCATGCAGGCGCAACCGTGACAGAACTGCTGATCTGGCTCAGTCCATTGCTTACTGTCACCTGTGCAACATACGAGGATACGCAGCTACTCGGTGTGTACGCATGCACAGCCGTGCCTGACGCCGCCCAATCGCTGATGAAGCCATCCCCAAATGACCACTGATAACTCAGCGGATTGCCGTCGGGATCGACCGCGCCGACGGTGAACCCGTTGTTGTCGCCAGCGACGACAACAAAGATCCCCTGAACACAATCGTTCGTCACACGGACCAGCGGGTTCACGACTGTCGGCGCTGATGTGATGATCGGTGGCCTGTTGCTCCGACCCGCCTGATTGACCGTGAAAGATTGATTGCCCGCGCTGATCGTGCCACTGCGCGAACTGGCGCCGCCGTTGGCATCGAAGGTGTAGTTGACTGTACCATTGCCGCTGCCACTGCTGCTGGTCTGCAGCCAACTGGAACCCGTGCTCGCCGACCAACCGCAGCCAGCCGGAGCAATAACCCCAAAACTGCCGCTGCTGCTTAGGGTGCCAACGTTGGCGCTTGTCGGGGAGAGCGAGTAGTTGCAGGGGCCAGTTAGGGCGAGCATGATGTTGTCGACCGCGGTCTCGGCTGTAATGCCGGAAGGTCCAGACGAAATCTCATTTCCCACGCCCCAGTACAAATCCATCCCGTCCAGAGACGGAATTGCTTGTGTCCAAAACAGAATGTTGTTGACGTAGAAGGAGTATTGGCCATTGACACGGCTAATCTTCACGTTGTTGCTACTTTGCGGGGTGTAGGCTTTGCTCAAGTCGGTAACAGACGCACCATTCTGATAGATTTGGAGGTTGCAGTTGTGCGCGTTCCAATTACCGATATTGAGACGTAGACCTGTTCCGGTGGCCCCTATAGGAGGAATTGGTCGATTGTCGCCAAGGTACAAGTATCCGTTGTATTCGTTTAAGATAGAAACGTCGGCGGAGAAGGTAAAATCGCTACTCGCGGAGATTGGAGATTCCCCGTTCTTTTCCATCACAATATTTCCGTACCCGCCTACACCTTGGACTATTGCCCTCTGGTTCGGAGCATCGTAAAGTATGCTTGGTGTCGCACTGCCGCCGGCGTAGGGCCAGTAGGTGACGCTGTAGTTGTTTATAGTATCCGTCGAGAAGACGTCGCTCCATGGCACTTGTCCTGTACCCGCCTGATTTATCGTGAAGTTCTGACCGCCCACGCTGATCGTGCCACTGCGCGGACTGGTGTCGCCGTTGGCATCGAAGGTGTAATTGACCGAGCCATTGCCGCTACCGGTGCTGCTGGTGTGCAGCCAACTGGCACTCGTGCCCGCCGACCAACTGCATCCACCCTGAGCAGTAACCGTAAAGCTGCCGTTGCCGCTCAGGGTCCCCACATTGGCGCTTGTCGGGGACAGCGAGTAGGCGCAACTAATCCCGGCTATCTCTGACGAACTCAACGCGCGGCCGTAAAGCCAAACGTCGTCAATTGTACCGTCAAAGTAGTCTACGTTGTTGCTGGACCTATATAGACCACCGATGACAAGATTTCCGCTGTCAATCGCAATGGAACCGCTGGCAAGCTGCTGCGTAGCCACCAGTCCATCCACATAAATCCTTATGGTCGACCCGTCGTATGTTCCGGCTACATGGTGCCATACACCAGCGGTTGGAGGAGCCGTTGTTTGTATATCTCCGCCGGTGACCCCGCGCAGGAAGAATCGCAAGAAAGCGCCGTGCTGCACAATCAGCGCGAACTGTTCTGGGTTGCTCTTGCCAATGATACGAGGGTTATCACTGGAAGAGTGGGCAGTCCAACTATCGGCCTTGACCCAAGCGGCCACTGTTAGCGCGGCCGTGGGATTGAGCGCGGCGGAGTTCGATACACTGACATCGCTGCAGGGATTGGCGTTGAAGTGCAAAGCTGAACCCATGAAACCTGTCGTCCATGTCGCGTTTGAAATCATGCCACTATTGCCGTTGCCAGACGAATCGTTGGCAACTGTGCCCGCTCCTTCATCGAATCTCCAATTAGCCGAAAGTGAACTCGCCACGCTTTGCACCTCACTTGGACTTAGAGCGCGACCGTATACTTGCACTTCGTCAATGATGCCATTAAAGAAATCTATTGTCGCAGATGATCCTGGCCGATCCCCAATGCTCAACTGGTCGGTCGATGTCGCAATAGCACCACTCGCTGCTTGTTGATTCGCTAAAACCCCGTCTACGTAAAGTCTGATCGAAGCTCCGTCATAGGTGCCAGCTATGTGGTGCCACACTCCAGTCGAAGGTAGAGCGTTCGTCAAATTACCGTTCGAAACTCCGCTTAGCTTGAATCTCAGCAGCCCATTGTTACCCAACAGTTGGTATTGATTCTCAGTCAAGCCCTTCTCCACTATGCGCGGATTTCCGGTCCAACTGGTTGCCTTGATCCACACTGCAATCGTAATTGCTGCAGTGGGGTTCAGTGTCGAGGCACTTGGTACGACCACTTGACGATTGGCGCCGTTGAAACTAAGAGCAGAACCGATAAAACCCGTCGCCCACGTCGCGTTCGAAATGGTGCCGCTATTCCCGTTTTCAGAAGAATCGTTGGCAATGGAGCCAATACCTTCGTCGAACTTCCAGTACCCCAGGAGATTAGACCCCGTTGTTATCGGGTTGACGTCGAAATCCTGATTGACCGTGAAGTTCTGACCGCCCACGCTGATCGTGCCACTGCGCCCACTGGTGCTGCTGTTGGCATCGAAGGTGTAATTGACTGCACCATTGCCGCTGCCGCTGCTGCTGGTGTGCAGCCAACTGGTACCCGTGCTCGCCGACCAACTGCAAGTACCCTGAGTGGTAACCGTAAAGCTGCCGCTGCCGCTGAGGGTGCCAAAATTGGCGCTCGTCGGGGAGAGCAAATAGTTGCAAATAATATTAACCGTCAGACTGCAAGACTTGTCTGCGTACAGGCTATTGGCCCCGGTGCAGCGGATCGTGAAGCTGTACGGGTTGGCTGTCGTTGGCGTCCCGCTAATGGTACCACCGCTCAAACTCAAACCCGGAGGCAAACTGCCACTGCTGATCGACCAACTGTACGGTGTCGTCCCGCCACTCGCTGCCAGCGTCTGGCTGTAGGCCGCGCCCACTGTGCCCGCCGGTAATGGACAACCTGTCGTGATCGTCGGTGGTGTCGGCGCGGAGTTGATCGTCAGGCCGAATGCCTTCTCTGAGTATTGGTTGTTGGCCCCGGTGCAACGAACTGTAAAATTGTACGCGTTCGCTGTACTCGGTGTCCCACTGATCACGCCCGTGCTGCCGTTCAAGCCCAGTCCAGAAGGTAGCGCGCCGGCGGTAATTGACCAACTGCAAGGCGTAGTCCCGCCCGAAGCCGCTAAGGTCGTGCTGTACACGCTGCCCGCTGTCCCACTCGGTAGAGGACTACTGGTGGTGATCGATGGGGCCGGAATTAAAGTGAAATTGGCCTGCACGCCTTTGTCGGTATTCATCAGAATGTTCACCGGGTTGGCGCTTCCGGTGGCGTCCCCGACCCATGAAGCAAATGTGTAACCTGATGCGCTGTTTGCAGTGAGCGTAACAGATTGGTTGTAAGCATACCCTGATTGGTCTGGATTAGCGCTCACTGATCCCGCATTGGGCGGATTGGCAGCGGTGGCAAGGTTCAGATACCTGACGCTCACAGTCTTCAAGGTCCCTGACCATTCAGAAACCACACCTGTATCTGTCGCACAACGGGCTATCGCCTGGATATTGAAAGTTCCGCTGTTTCCCCAAGCGTAGCTCTGACTCGGTGAGCCCCATGGAGATACCGTCCCGTCGCCCCAAGCGAACCGATATTCCAACGAATGTCCAAAGCTGCTAGCAGCTCCATTTGCAGCGTAGACCTCTGGCTTGCCCACGACGGGACCTGATGTGCTGCCGTTGATGCTTGTGGGGACACTCACTGTTTCCGGTACTGTGTATTCGATTTCCAACGAAAGATTACTGAAGGCTAGAACCCATGTGTCGTCAGCTAATCCTAAGTAGGTCAGATTGTAGATGTCCCATCCGTTCGCCAGACGGACGTCATCGGGAATGTCGTTGCATGAATACTGGGAAGCATGATCATTCTGTGTATAGCATCGAAACTTGAAGCCGGCCACTGTTCCAGCCTTCGCTTGTAGGTTATCGAGAATGTTTGAAGAATACGTTACTTCCACTATCTTTCCGGTCCCAACGTATGCAGGATCATCCAGTCCAAACAAATTGGACCAAGTGGGCTGAATGAAGTCCCAACAGGTTGGGTCGCCACCCACATAGGGGGAAGCCCACTGCTGAGAGAGTGACTTGGCCTGCCAGGTAGTTCTACTGTCAGAAATCACACCGATTTCGAGGCCAAGATATGGCACATTTCCGCCGGTTATGCCGGTTTTAGTGGTATCCCAATGCAAATAGACGCGCGAAATACTTGCACCGGTCGGCAAACTGCTCAGGTTAAACCAAGCGAATCCCCTGTAATAGCTGTTCGGCGATAACGTTGCATCCCACTGGCCGACGCGCGTAGTGCCATCGTTTTGGTAGGCACCGCTGGTGTTTCTGTAAATCGAGTCCCAAGCAGACTGCGGTATCGTCAGTGTCGTTCCTAGCGCCTGAGATGCTGTGAGAGCAAGCAAGCAAGCAATAAATCGAGCTGCAATCAAGGTTGAAGAGCTTCTTATCATCGCGGATGTCCTTTGTCAGTACGTGTCTGTCGCGGGGTCATGTGGCACGGAGTTGTCTCGCACTTGTCTTTGCCTCCATCCTTGGGCGTGAAGGTGTAGAATTTGAACTCGGCACGAACGGTCGTGTTCGTCAGGTCGGCGTCCGGGAATCGCGGGTCCATGATGTTTTGGATCGTCATGGGGTCTGAGGGTTGCCAACTTCATAGGCTGAATGCGCTTCGTGGTGAGCACTCTTGAAAGAAACCACAAATGCATAGGCGTGGACGCCTGTGCTTTGAACGGCTTCAGTTTGTTGTCTGGCTCGCATTAACCACGTGCACCGCTCTGCGACCCATCGCATCGTGTGCAGTCACCGTATGCTTCTCCAAACACGATACGAGCCAAAGAATTTCGGACTTTTACACTCGCGCGCGAAGTTGTGTCAATGCTAGAATTCTGAGACAGCGAGGCGAACATGGTGCGGTGGACGCATGTGGGCTGACCTTGGAGTGCTGCGGCTTGACGCAGCCTTACGACGGCGCGGCTCGACGCGCCGTCTGTGGGCGAATCGAGCCTCGCCCATCAAGGGCGGTGTCAAGCCACCGCACTCCAAAAACCTCACGCCGTCAGTGTCAGGAAGTTGGCGAGAATCTGCTTCCCGCTCTCGGTGAGGATGGATTCTGGGTGGAATTGGACGCCCCAGATCGGGAACTTCTTGTGGCGGATACCCATGACTTCGAGTTCGGGACGGGTTTCAGCGATGATTTGCAGCGTATCCGGTAGCGTATCGCGTTTGATGATCAGGGAATGATAGCGCGTCGCCGTGAACGGATTGGGCATGCCCGCAAACAGCGGATCGCCGTCGTGGTAGATCGGCGAGGTTTTGCCGTGCATGAGCCGCTCGGCACGCACCACTTCGCCGCCAAATACGTGACCGATGCATTGATGACCGAGACAGACACCGAGGGTCGGGATGGTCGGACTGAACGTCTTGATGATGGCGTTGGAGAGTCCCGATTCGTTGGGCGAACACGGGCCCGGCGAAATCAGGATCCGCTGGGGCTCGAGTTTCCGGATCTGATCGAGATCGGTCTCGTCGTTGCGGAAGATGCGCATCTCCACCCCCAACTCGCCGAGGTACTGCACGAGGTTGTAGGTGAAACTGTCGTAATTGTCGATGATCAGCAGCATGCGGCCACGTAAAGTAAGCGAATTCCCCGCCTCCACCAAGCAAAAATGCGGCATCCATCTTCCATTTTCCTCTTGCGGGAGGCTGCACCCTGCGGCATTTTAGCGGTCATGGACCAGACACCGCCCTATCTTACTCCGCAACCCAAGCGCACGGGATGGATCGTCTATTCCGTAATCGCCACGTTTCTCCTTTTCCTGAGCCTGATGGGTTGTTTCATTCTGTTCGCCTTTGCCTTTGGCGGTAGGAGTACGAATATCGTATCCGACACCCGCCGCGCAAAGTACGAAGAAGAATACGTCCAGGGCGATTCCAGTTCGCGGAACAAAATTGCGGTCATTAACCTCGCCGGCGTCATTGGCGGAGCCGACGGCATGACGAGCGACGAGGGCATTGTTGCCACCGTCAAAAACCAGTTGGACCAGGCGGTGGAAGACAAACGGGTCAAAGCCATCGTCCTGCGAATCAATTCTCCCGGCGGTGAAGTGGTGGCTTCGGATGAGATTTACCGGGCCGTGGCCGAGGCGCGCGGGAAGAAAAAGGTGGTGGCCAGCATGGAAACCGTCGGCGCTTCGGGAGCGTATTACGCCGCGATGGGCGCGGACTATGTAATGGCGATGGACCTGACGATCACCGGAAGCATCGGCGTCATTTTGCAGAGTTACACCTTTGCCGGGCTGATGGACAAGGTGGGCGTCAAGTCCTACACATTCAAGTCGGGCAAGTACAAGGACATCCTCAACCCCACTCGTGAACCGACCGAAAGCGAATCGAACATGGTGCAGAACCTGATCATGGAAGTGTATGACAAATTCGTCGGCATTGTCGCCAAGGAGCGGAAGATGGATGTCGACGAACTCAAGAACGGCCTTGCGGATGGACGGATTCTGTCGGGCAAACAGGCCAAAGAAGCCGGTTTCATCGATGGGATCGGTTATTTCGACGACGCCGTGGACAAGGCGAAGGAATTGGCCGGCATCCAGGACGCCAAAATCATCCGGTACGTGGCACCGTTTTCTCTGCGGAACGTGCTGCGATTCCTGGGCGAGAACAATCGAACCAAGGTCCAGATTCAACTATCGCCGGTAACGTTCAAACTGGAAAGCGGCAAGCTGTATTTTCTGCCTGCGTATATGTATCAGTAACGGTTTGGTGGCGCCGCAATCTACATTTGGAGGGCGAGCCTCCCGGCGAGCCGTGATCGGTAGTGAGAACAAGCGGCTCGGCAGGAGCCTCGCCCTCCAGGGGATAACGGCAGTAGCGCGGGCCTTCGCCGCGCCGAAGCGGCTATGGCCACGCAGGCGGGCGTCTCGCCCCTGTTGTTTTGGCTCCCCTCCTCGGAGGGAACGGGGGGGGTGCCGTTCCTACTTCGTCTCCAGGTTCTCCGTTTTCCCGCCCCAGGAAATCACCGTGGCCAGTCCTTTTTCCTTCTCGGCCATCGCCTTGTCGCCCGCCTTCATGTAGTACATCGAGAGACTGGTATGCGCGAGCATGTCGTTGGGATTGATTTCAATCGACCGTTTGCCGGCCGCGATGGCGTCCTGGATCTTTCCTGCGCGCAGATAAGCCATTCCGAGCGCGTGCCAGGCGTCGAAATAATCCGGGTCGACCCCGACCGCCTTCTGGTAGCAGTCGATGGCTTTCCCATACTCCGCCATCGCAAACTCAGCCATCCCCTGGTCGTAATACTCTTCTCTTGTCATTGCTTCCTTTGGATCGCGGCGGCTCGGCGCCTGATGTTTGCCGCGAGATAATCCCGGTTACAAAACCATGTAGCCGCAGGCTTCAGCCTGCGTGTTCTCGCGCACCCGTAAAGGGTGCGGCTACACACCCCTCGCGTCAAACCGCAGCACTCCCACAAAGTTCCAGAATGGCTTCCACCAGTCCGGGAATCGTATGTACCTTCGCTTCGGTCGCGACGGGCAGACCCTTCCCTTTCGCTGTCAGCGTTGTCTGCGGACCGATGCTCACAAAACGCATCTTGGGAAACTGTTTCTGCAAGGCGGGCAAATCGACCAATTCACAGAAATTCGTCACGGTGGAGGAACTCGTAAACGTCACGATGTCCGCGCCTTCGCCCAAAAATCGCGCCCGATGCCCGTTCCGGTCCTCCGTGTCGGATACGGTCTGATACGCATCGAGATCGTCCACGATACCGCCGAATTCCTCAAGCCCCCGGGCGAGGCGTTCGTCTGCCAGATCGGCGCGGGGCAAAAGGAACTTCAGGTTCTCGCAGCTCACTGATTTGTGAAATTCGGCCAACAACGCTTCCCCTGTAAACTCAGGCGGTTGCAGGTCAACAGCGAGATGAAGGTCGGTGATCTTTTGCGCCGTGACCGCGCCGATGCTCGCAATCTTCAGGGCGCCCAGATCGCGCAGGTCATTGTGGCATTGGAAGAATTCGCGGAAAAAAGCATCCACGCCGTTGGGGCTGGTGAACACCAGCCAATCGTACGTGCCGATGCCCTGGATCGCCTCCCGCAGGGGAGCGATCTTCTTCGGCGGTTTGATGACAATCGTGGGAATCTCCAGCACGTCCGCGCCCAACTCCGTCAACTGCCGCACCAGATCGCTCGCCTGCTCGCGGCTGCGCGTCACCACAATTCGTTTGCCAAACAGTGGACGCCGTTCAAACCAGTTGAGCTGATCGCGCAACAACACAACTCCCCCGATCACCGTCACCGCAGGCGGCTTGAAACCCGCCTTCTCAGCGACTTCGCTGATGGTGGCCAGAGTGCCCTGGATTGTCTGCTGGTGGCCGGTCGTGCCCCAACGCACCATGGCTACGGGAGTTTCGGATGCACAACCGTGCGAAATCAATTCGCCGGCAATCTTTCCGATCCGTTCCACCCCCATCAGAATGACGCGGGTCCCGAAAAATTTGGCGACCTGCGCCCAGTCAATCGCTGTTTCCTCTTTTGTCGGATCTTCGTGGCCGGTCACGACCATAAACGCCGAGGCGAACTCGCGGTGCGTCACGGGAATCCCGGCGTACGCTGGTGCTGCGATGGACGAACTGATCCCGGGCACAATCTCGAAATCGATCCCGTCCTTCCGCAGTTCCTGCCCTTCTTCGCCCCCGCGTCCGAAGACGAAAGGATCTCCGCCCTTCAACCGCGTGACGGTTTTCCCTGCTTTCGCCTTGGCGACAAGCAAGGCGTTCGTCTCGTCCTGGGTCAGCGTATGTTTCTTCGAGGTCTTACCCGCAAACACCAATTCCGCGTCGGGTCGCGCATGCTTGAGCAGCGACGGATTCACCAGATTGTCATAAAGAATCACATCCGCCTTCTGAATGCACTCCACCGCTTTCATGGTGATCAACCCCGGATCCCCCGGTCCCGCGCCCACCAAATAGACTTTACCCTTCTTGCTCATTTCAATACCTGTCTTGCCGCTCGCTCGCCCAATTCGTGCGGGTCGCTCTTTTGACCCAACGCTTCCGTCCTGCTGAAATCCCTGCCATCGGGACTGAACTTCGCGCCGATCAGCCGCATCTGTTCGCCGGCGACCGTGGCATGGGCCGCATACGGCACCTGACAGCCTCCGCCCAACGCCCGCAAAAAGACACGTTCCGCTTCGGCGCACGCCAATGTATCGGCGTGATTGACGGCCACGAGAAGTTCCTGTGTTTCCATGTCTTTTTCACGCACTTCGCAGCCAATGACCCCCTGCCCTACGGCGGGAATCATGACCTCCACTGCAAGCGGGGTGCATGTCAACGTGGGAGCGGTTTGTAACCGCGATTCACTCCGGTCGCGGATGGAATCCGCTCCCACATGTACCTGAGTTGTTTCGCCATCCCAGTACCCCAGCCGTTTCAGTCCGGCGGCAGCCAGGATCAGCGCATCCAGTTCGTCGTTGTCGGCCAGTTTCTGCAGGCGGGTCCCCACATTGCCGCGAATCTCCTCGATCTGGACATCGGGCCGACGCGACAGCAACTGCGCGCGCCGACGGATACTGCTCGTGGCCACATGCGCGCCTTTCGGCAACTCATCGAGCGACGAATACCGCTTCGAGATGAACACGTCACGGGCATCGGCACGGGCGGGAACAGCGCCGATGGTCAGCCCGTCCGGCAGGATCGTCGGCAGATCTTTCATGCTGTGAACGGCGAGGTGAATCTCGCCGCGCAGCAGTTGCTCTTCAATCTCCTTCGTGAACAACCCTTTTCCTGCACCCACCGTCAGCGACAGGTTGCTGAACTGGTCGCCGCTGGTCTTGATGATTCTGGATTCGATCTGCAACTGCGGGTGTGCCCGCAGCAGCACACCGCGGATGATTTCCGTTTGTGCCAGCGCGAGGGGGCTGCCACGGGTGCCGATGATGAGGGAATTCATTTGTTGTAGGCCACGTCCTCTGACGTGGCGGGACCGGCGTCGCCGCGTGGGGGCACGCGGCCTACAAGGGCGTGGCGTTGCTGAAGCGTCGGGCGATTCTGATCGAACCACGCCCAGAACCTCTCCAAATGTTCCGCAATCAACACCCGGCAGGCAACCATTTCGCGTTCGCGGGCGGCGACGTTTTGCCGGGTAATCTGCTGCAAATCGTCGATGTCGTAGAGGTACACATTTTCCAGGTCGCCACAGGCGCGCTCGATGTCCCGCGGGACAGCAATGTCGATCAGGAACAGCGGACGCTGATGCCGCAGCTTCATCAACGGAACCAGTTTCTCGGTCGTCACAATCGGATGCGGCGCCGCCGTGGAACTGATCACGATGTCCACACCGGGAAATTCTTCCGGCCACTGGTCGTAGGAGATGGCCCGGCCAGCGAGTTGGACGGCCAACGATTCCGCGCGTTCCCGGGTCCGGCTGCAAACAACGATCGAACCCGCGCCCCGGCTCCGCAGCGCCTTCGCCGTGGCCTCGCTCATCTCCCCGGTGCCCAGCACCATCACGGTGCGCGAACCGAGATCGCGGAAGATTTTCTCGGCGAGATCGACGGCCACGGAACCAATGGAAACCGATCCGCGTGTAATGGCCGTGGCCGTGCGGATGTGTTTGGCTGCGGCGAACCCCTTTTGAAACATTCGGTTGAGGACGGCACCGGTGGCGCCCGCCTGTTGCGCCGTCAGATAGGCTTCCTTGACCTGCCCGAAAATCTCGGTCTCACCGATGACCATCGAGTCCATGCCGCACAAGACTTCCAACAAATGCCCGACACACTCGCGATCGCAGAACTCATACAGGTGCGATTCGACGTTCTGGTCGAGATGGTGGTGCTCGTGCAGGAATCGGCGGATCGCCGCGCTCGCATGCCCGGAATCGCTGGTAAGCCCGTAAATCTCCACGCGATTGCAGGTGGACAGGATGGCGGCCTCGTGAAGCGGAGTCGCTCCGAGCAGGGAGCACGTGGCTTCCCCCAGCTTCGCCTTGGGGAACGCGATTCGTTCGCGGATCTCCACGGGCCCGGTGCGGTGGTTCACTCCTACCGTGATCAGATTCATGGCGGACCGCCCTGGACGCTGGACACCATGCTGACACCCCAGAACGTCACCAGAACGAATCCAAACGAAAACATTGAGACCAGGGCAATCTTACGGCCACGCAACGACCATACTCTCCGCGCCAGCAACACCAGTGCGTACAGCAACCACACCCCCACCGCCCACACGATTTTCGGCTTTGTCCAATGTCCCACGATCCGGTAGGAAATCATGCCGCCGATCATTCCAACCGTGAGCATCCCGAAGCCCAGAACCATCAGGCGAAAATTGATGACGTCGAGTTGTTCGATGGAGGGCATCAACAAGAATGAAGGACTCAAGTGGCGATTCTTCAGTTGGCGTTCCTGCACCAGGTACATGCCGCCGGCCACGCACGCCAGCGCGAATGCGCCGAACGCCAGGACCGAGATCGGCTTGTGGGCGTCCACCATCCACGGAACCGGCTGGAGCGGCGGCGGCCGCAGCGTATCGTTCAGCTCCGATAGCGCAACGAAGTTGATGATCAGCACCAGCGGCGCCGTGAATTCGCCAAGAAAGGAAACGCGGTAGGACGATCCGATGAGAATATAAAACAACGCTGCCGCCCAGGTGATGAAGACCGTCGTCTCGAACGGATTCGTCAACGGGCATCTTCCGATGCTGTTTCCGCGCGCAAATAAAAACACCGTGTGAAGTCCGACACCGCAAATCATGGCGATCGCGGTAAAGCGGCGCAGAGCCGGCAATGGACCGCTTCTGCGCAGGCGAAGGATCGACAGCAAGCAACTGATCGCGTAAAAGACCAACGCCAGCCAGAGATAACCACGGTCGCTCATAGGGGTCAGGCTGTCTTCTTGAGCCAGACGCGCAGGGCGCGACGGTAGATCGTCCGCCGTTTTGTGGCAGACTTCACGCCTTTGGACACGGTTTTTCGGATGGTTGCCATCTTGCTTGCCGCTTGAGCATATCCGTCGTGCAAAAATTGTTCAAGCTCGCGACGAACCTGTTTGGCGAGAGCCGGGCTGGCCCCGCCCGTCGAGATGGCGACGGTCAGGTTGCCACGGCGCACCACGGACGGAACAATGAAATTTCCGGCTTCGGGTGGCGCGACGCAATTCGTCAGCAAACGGTGTCGTTTGGCCTCGGCGCAAATCCGTACGTTGAGGTCCTCATCATCCGTGGCCACGATCACCAGCCGTGCGGCGCGCAAATCGCCCGCGCGATACCGGCGGCGCAGCCAGCGGATCCGTTTGCGGCGGGCCAATCCGCGGATCGCCGCCGTCGCCTGCGGACTGACGACAACGATGGCGGCGTCGGCCTCCAGCAACAGGCGGATCTTGCGTTCGGCGACGGGGCCGGCGCCGACGACAACCACTTTTTGACGAGCAAGATCGAGAAACAGCGGATAACGCATGGAAATTGAGTTGGAAGGGCTGTAAGCCAGATTCTGTTCTAGATAGCCATTTATCTAATGCGACCTATACCCGCTGCTTCCACCCCGAATTGCTTCGGGGCTGCGACGCGGGCCACGTCTCACAGCCTATTTGGTCTTGCTCCAGACGGGGTTTTCCGTGCCTCCGAAATCGCTTTCGGAGCGGTGAGCTCTTACCTCGCCTTTTCACCCTTACCCCTCGACGCACCCTTGCGGGTTTGCTCGGGGCGGTATATTTTCTGTGGCACTGTCCGTCGCCCGGCAATTACTCCGGGAGCCCCCGCTTGCGCGGGGCATCTTGCCCTGCGGAGTCTGGACTTTCCTCCCCCCCGGACGAATCCGGAGGAGCGGCTATCCGCCCTTCCAACAAAAATCAAACAACTCGGAGAACCCGTTTCCGCGACCAAGGTTCATCTGGAGGGCGAGCCTCCCGGCGAGCCGTGATTGGGAATTCAGCGTGGCGGCTCGCCGGGAGGCTCGCCCTCCAATCCGACGGCCTATCCAACATCGACGCCGCCCTAATCTCCCTGCCAATATAAAATGCGTCCGCAGTAGTCGCAACTGGTCAATTCCAGCCCATGCATCGCATTGTGCACAATCTGCGGCGGCAGGTGCAGATGGCAACCGCCGCAATTCCCATTCCTCACCGGCACGATTGCCAGGTCGCCCTTGCTGCGCAGCAGCCGCTCATACCGTCTCAACGCATCGGGATCAACCTGCGCAGCCAATTTGGCCCGCTCTTCCTGGAGTTGCTTCAACTCCTGGGCCATCAGTGACCCCCGCTTTTGCAGGTCCGCCTTTTCGGATTCCGCTTTGCCGGTCATTTCCTTCAAGGCCGCCTGCTCCTGCTTCAACGCCGGCTGCAACTGCTCCGATTTCTCCATCAATTCCAGTTCGACGTCCTCCACCTGCTTGATCTCTTCTTCCGTCCTCTTGATCTCCTTCAGCAGCGCCTGATACTCCGTGTTGGACTTGATCAGCGACTGTTGCATCCTGTATTTGCTGATCTGACCGCGCTTCGAGTCGGCATCGATCTCCAGCTTCTTGCGCTCGGCCTCGATGTGCTTGAGTTCCTGTCGGACGGACTCCAGACGCGAGGATTCCTCCTGGATGCGCCGGTCCACGCCGGCAACCTCGGTCGGAATCCGCGTATGCTCGGCCGCCAATTGCGCAATCCGACGGTCGCGATCCTGAATCACCAGAAATCGTTCAACAATCGACAGCATTTGCCCCATCATTGTTGCAGTGTAGCGGTCAGCCCCCTCACCTGTCAATCGCGTTGGCCCTTCGCCGCCTTCGCCACATACTTGGCCAGGATGTCCGCCTCCAGGTTCACACGGTCACCAACCCGTCGCCCGGCGAGGTTCGTGATCTCGTGTGTGTGTGGAATGATCCAGATCCGAAGCCAATCTTTTCCAACCGCAGCCACCGTAAGACTGATGCCATCCACCGCAATCGATCCCTTCTCGACCACGTACTTCATCAGCGGACGCGGCACTTTGACTTCGAGCACGTAGTCGGCACCCGACCGCTCATAGCGTCGCACCACGCCCGTGCCATCGACGTGGCCCTGCACGAAATGTCCATCGAACCGGCCATCCGCGCGCAACGGCCTTTCCAGATTCACCAGCGTCCCCGTCTTGACGTCCCCCAGGTTGGTGCGCCGCAGGGTTTCATTGAGCACATCAAATCTCAGCAGCCCGTTCCGCTTTTCCACCACGGTGAGGCAGGCGCCATTGACCGCGATACTGTTGCCAATGCGGACTGCGCGCCCGATCTTCCTGGGGCCAATGAACAACTCCGTGGACTTGGGCCCTTTGCGGCCCCGTTCCGCCCGTCCCGTCTCTTCGACAATTCCGGTAAACATGCCACCCACCTTACCGGCTGGCCCTCACGCTGTCGAGTATCGGCTGACGGCTTCTTCGATCAGAAACAGTTCCGGCGCTACTGCGGCTCGGCTGGCGCGCGGGCGACGGGCTCGTGCTTGCGCCGGGCCTGCTCCAGTTGGCCGAGAATGTCCTTGAACATCGCGTTGTCGGGCTGGACGGCGAGGGCCGAACGAATCTTTTCAATCGCACCATCAAGGCGCCCGATTCTCTCCAGCAGCGCGGCGCAATTGTAGTACGCGGCCGGGTCCTTCGGATCGAGTTCGATCACACGCTCATATTTCTTGATCGCTTGCGCGATGTCGTCTTCCGCAGACAGAACGATGGCCCAATTGAAAAAGATCCTCGGGTCCTTCGGGTCAATCGCCGCGGCCCGTTCAAATTCGCGGGACGCTTCCTTGTAGCGCTTCAGGTTTGTGAAAGAGGCGGCCAGGTCGAGGTGGGTCAGCGCATTGGAGGGGTTGAGGTCGTTGGCTTTCTGCAGCGGATCGAGGGCTTCCTCGTATTTCTTGAGATTGAGCAGTGAGTTGCCCCAGTTCAAATAGATGAGCGCGTTGCCCGGATCGAGCTGCTTGGCGCGCTGAAGCTCCGCAATGGCTTCGTCGTAACGGCACAATTTGTCGAGGCAATAGGCCATGTTGATCAACATCGCAGAGTTGTTGGGATCCAGGGCGGCAGCGCCACGGAATTGGTCGAGTGCCTGGTCAAATTTGCCTTCCGCCGCCAGCCCGATTCCGCGATTCTGCAATATGTCGACCCGGGCCGGATCGCGCACGGGCAGCATCTGAATTTCTTTCAACGTGTCCGGGTCGGCATTCACCGACCACCCCGGTCCACTGGCGATGCAAATCGGCGCCAGCGACCCAAGCGCCAGCAGGATAAGGACGAGATCCTTCGACAAACTCCGAATTCCACGAAGAGCTTCGCCGTGGTCAGATCTCTTTTTTCTACAAATCACTTTCGATTTCCTCCACCAGGCGTCACGACAATTCCCGTGAACATGATTGGATAGGATACCGAGCGCGCTCACCACTGTCGAGCATCGGCTGCAATACTGCACAAGCTTATGTGGGAGCGGTTTCCAACCGCGACCGGCTTGCGCGCTCGTCAACACTACCCATCGCGGATACAATCCGCTCCCACACAATGCGGTTACTGAGCCTTCACACCCGCCCCACCAATCTCGCCACATCGCCCAGCCTGACGTGTCCCGGCTCCCGCGTCATGGCGTTTGCGGACCCGCAGGCGATCCCCAGGCGCAGCGCTTCCAAAAACGTCTCGCCCCGCCACAACCCACACGCGACCCCGGCCAGCATCGCGTCACCGGATCCAATCGGATTCTGTGCTTTGACCCGCGGCGGTTTGAAGGCCGCGCCTTTCAACAGGGAATCCTCAAACGCATAGACTCCTTCCGATCCATGCGTCAGCACGATCCGCTGCGCACCGCGATCGGCAAGGCGGCGAGCGGCACGGCGCAGCCCGTCGACTCTGTCGCAGCTTATGCCCACGGCCGCCCCAAGTTCGTCCCGGTTGATCTTCACCAGAAAAGGTCTTTCTTTGACCGCGTTCAGCAACTGCGCGCGCTGGGTATCGATCAACACCGGAATGCTCCGGCGGTTCGCCTCACGAATCAGTCGCGCATAGAAATCGTCGCCGCAGCCCGGCGGGACGGTGCCGCTCAGCACAACCATCTTCGCCTTGCGAACGTCACGAGCAAAACACGAAAGGACTCTGCTGACTTCGCTCTTCGTCAACGGTCTCGTTTCCTCGACCAGTTCCGTCGTTGCGAATCCCGTGGCCAGCAGCGTCTGACAAATCCTCGTTTCCGATCGAACGTTTATGATTCGGGAGTTCAAACCTTCTTCCCGCAGCGATTGTTTCAGTAGCCGGCCCCAATGACCACCCGCGACGGTCAGCAGTCGAACCTTCGCGCCCAACTGTTGCGCCACGCGCGCGACATTGACCCCCTTCCCCGACGCCGTCTCGCTCACGCGCCGGGCGCGATTGACCTTGCCGACAACGAACCGGTCGTACTCCAAAGTCCGCTGCCAGGCCGGGGATAAGCCGACGACCAGGATCATCGCGCCACCGCCCCTTCCAGGAACATCTCGTTTTCGCCGATGTGCCGCCAACGACAATCCATGAGCCGCACCGCCCGACGCACCTTCACAACCCCTTTGCCAGCAACAGCCGACACCGCTTCGCTTCCGCCGATGACAATCGGCGCGTAAAACAACGCCACTCGATCCACCAACTGCGCATCGAACATCGCACCATGCAATTCTCCCCCGCCTTCCACCAACACACTGGTTACATTACGCTTTCCCAGCGCCTTCAGCGCCCCTCGCAACTCCACACGCCCGCCCTTTTGCGCCAGCACCACCACATCGATACCTAGTACTACCAGGCATCTACGCCAGGACGTGGAGGACAGGGTTGTAGTCAGAACAAGCGTGCGCCCTCGTTGCTTGTCGTGGAAAAGTTTCGCGTTCTTGGGCGTGCGTCCGCGTGCATCCACGACAACCCGCAGTGGCTGTCGACCATGCACCCCGTGTCGTACGGTCAATTGGGGATTATCCCGAATGATCGTGTTCGCTCCGACCATTACCGCGTCAACACCCGCTCGCAATTGATGAGCCACGCGCCGAGCGACCGGACTCGTAATCCATTTCGAATCGCCGGTGCGCGTAGCGATCTTGCCGTCGAGACTCATCGCCGCTTTCGCAATTACAAACGGCAGTCTCGTCGAAATCCACTTGTTGAAGGCCTCGTTCATCCGTGTGGCTTCGTCCACCAGCAAACCCGTCTCGACTTGAATCCCGGCTCGGCGGAGAATCTTCAACCCGCGTCCGTTGTGTTTCGGATTGGGATCACGAGCGGCGACGACGACACGTTTCACGCCCGCCGCAATGATCGCGCCCGTACATGGCGGCGTCCTGCCCCACGTGCAGCACGGCTCGAGGGTGACGAAGAGGGTGGCGCTGGGTAGGGCGCGATCGCCGGGCGCGCCGCTTGTCGTGTTTCCTTCGCTCTTCCCTCTTCCTTTTTCCCTCTTCAGGCCTTTTCGTATCGCCTCCACCTCCGCATGCAGGCCGCCCGCGCGCTGGTGCCAGCCTTCGCCGATGATCTTGACGCCACGGACCAGCACCGCGCCGACGGCCGGATTTGGGCTGGTCTTCCCCACCCCGCGCCGCGCCAGCGCCAGCGCCCGCCGCATGAACCTTTCGTCTTGAACAGTGAAGTTCACGGTGCAGACTTTACCATCTTGTCCTTCTGAGTGCAGTGAAGAATCTCGGGCAAGAGATTCCGAACGAATCATAACGATGAATTGTAGGGCTCCGAAGGCTTTCGGAGCCGTGGTTCCCTACAATGGCAACCGGAGCGGTCGCCCTGCTATGGGGATTGTCAAGTGCGTTCGAGAGGCTGCTGTCTGGCTCCTTTCTGTTTTCCTTTCTTCTAAGCGCCTTTGTTGTTTTCTTTCTCTTGCTTCCAGATCCATCGGACTGAC